>Ga0310696_10005986_pt1 | contig 14542 bp, 15 predicted proteins | sample AusTroGonzalo_MG_4_FD_203885 | JGI IMG/M metagenome (GOLD analysis project Ga0310696, IMG submission 203885) | Bovine rumen microbial communities from tropical cattle in Woodstock, Queensland, Australia - Gonzalo_02 (v2) (version 2) | ecosystem: Host-associated > Mammals > Digestive system >...
TGGACTAAAGTCCCCATCTTCTTGACAGTAGAGAGCTCGTTCCAGTCTTCTCCCTTCAGCCTCAGCATCATGTCAACCTGCTCATCTTGGCACTTGTTCAAAAGCTGCTTCTGTGGGAACATCGACTGCGCTAGCGCTGACACGGAGTTCTTTATGCAGTCATTCTGCCTCCAAATCAAGCAGTTCACCACTTCATCCAAAGATGGCAAGAAGATGACTCTGGAGTCGAAGTAAGCTCTCTCCGCGAAAGAGTCATCCAGCTGCTCTTGGATCGCGTCATTGAATGCTACACTGCAGATTGACGCAGAGATTGAGCAGAGCTTCTGGACTCTGTTGTTGAACCATGCTTCTGAGTTCTCATTCTCGCCCTTCTTCAAGGCCAGTGTGATCTCATCGGACTGGCAGTAGCCCATTATGCATGTCGGGATCTTCTGGCACAGCTCTAAAGTGGCTCTCTGCATGGCCGAGATCATCCTCATGTCAAACGGCTTCTTGATGCCAGCTTGCTTCACCCATGTGTGAAAGTGATTTCCGTCCAGCCTGATGATCACATAGCTGTCTTTGCTGCAGTTCAAGTCTAGAGCATTTGCTTCATAGGCTTTCATTCGGTCGCCAAGAGTGTCTTTGCTTTTCAACTCTTCACTCATTCTATTTCTCCTTCTTCAAATGTGATTCTTGACTCCAGTGTCAGAGCAAAGCTCGTTTAGAACTTCAATCAATTTCAGCAAAGGCTGCTTTCTCATTTCTGCGCCACTTCCTTTTCATGTATTCAAGGTTTGGTTGATGTTATATGATAACAGGATATTTGCACCATTTAACATCTGCCAAATCATGACTGACTTAGCTTTCATTTGCATTAAGCCAAGAATGAAAATGCAGATTGCCACAATGATGAAACTTATGCAGTAAGATGATTTTCTCCATCATCTTTCAACTTTCAGTTCATCCAGCCATGCCCAATGTGTGCCGCTCTTCTCAAATCTTCTCCAGAATGTAGTGCCGAAGTCAGTGAAGCAGTATCCATTCTTTCCATTGATGATAGTCAATATGTAGTACATTGGAACCCCATGCTCCGACATAGTGCGAAGAATCAGCCTTCGCTTCTCTTCTGGAATCTTCTTTGGATCATATCTATTCCAGCCTTCTAAGTCTGGCTCTCTGATGCTCATCACATGTGCCTCTTGCTTTCAATCTGTCAAAATGTAGCATAGCTCACAGAAAGTGAGCTCACAATGGATTTCACTCTCCTCTCACCAGGAAGAGCTTCATGTGAGTCGTCAACTGAGTGATGAACATCTTCAGAGCAGCTTTGCCTTCATCCACCCTGAAGTCATTCGTCCACTTGTCCTTGAGGTACTGGAGGCCATAGAACCTCTCGACATTGACATCATAGCCTGCCTTGCGGATCATGGTGTGGAGCTCGCGGTAGTGGAAGGGAAGATAGTTCTCTTTGACTTCTCGCGCCCAGTTCTCTCTGTAGAAGTACTTCAGCAAGAAGTGAGTAGCAGTGTAGCCATCTTCGAGCTCACCCCAGACGGCGGTGAAGTCCTTCAATTGTTTTGCATAGCCTGCCTCGATAGTGGCTTGCTCAAGCTCTCTTTGAGTAGCTGTCTTGTAGATGCCACAGCCTTTGGCATACATGTCTCTGATGGCAATGCACTTTGGATTGAGCACTCCAACCTGCTTCCAGAACTCATCCATGCTCCAGTAGGAGTAGACTTCATGGATGACACTGTTCAGCACGAGCAGTGTAGTCTCAGGACAAACTATCTTTGCCTTTGCAAGATCTTCTAGAGACTTGTAGCACACTCCTCCATCCTCATTGACCAGCTCAATGAAGTCATCATTGTTGTCTACTCCAATGTACTTGTACTGAGGGAAGTTCTCAGCCAAGAAGCGGTTGAAGGAGTTGTCAGCACAGCCAAAGTCCACGATGGTGTCAATGTAGTCTGGAATGATGGACATGAACCATGCCTTGTCCATGTAAGTCTTCTTCATCCGAGCGAGGTACACTTTGCTGTCGTTGATCTGTTCAGTCATTGTATGGTCTCCGTTTTACTGGCTGTTTTCATTTAGCAGTCTTCATCACTGCAGCCTTCAAGTCTTCATCGGTGTAGATGGCAGCATCCACCCAGTTCGTCTCAACCTGGTCAGTCTCCCCGTAGAAGTCATCCATGTCTTCCTTATGTCTGACTTGAAGTCCTGCCTGTGCTTCTCTTATGTCAAAGTCAAGCATTCCATCAAGCTCTATCAAGCGCTGCAGCTGCTGTGCATTCGTCTTGACACTACCTGCTGCTACATCGAATGCCGAGACATTCTGTCTGCCGTACTTGTCTGTCTTAACAAATGCAGTGGCGCCGAAGTAAGTGACTCCAATGCTGCTGATCGTAGTCGTCAGCACTTTCACCTGCTTATTCTTATCTGTGAAGTCCAAGATGGCCATCTTCCTTGCTTTCCCGACGTACTTGGCAATCAGCTCTTGGACCTTCGCTTCAACATCTGCTTCTGTCACTTTCTTCATCTTTCTGCTTCCTTCATTCATGGAGCTTCCCTCTCGCTGCCACATTTGATTGCAACAACAGAGGACAAGATGTGAACTACTCACTTCACATTCTTCCAGTCAATCCCATCTCTCTCAAGCATCCTCTTGCACTCTTCGACTGCAGCAGCCCAGTCCGGCTTGACGTCTTCCGGCACATGGAAAAGTGCCGAATACTTGCGGCTCAGCGGGTACCACTTCGGTGAGATGACTGGGTTGGCACCTTCGGCTTCTTCTTCAGGAGGAAAGCCCATCACCTCCTCATCCATCTCCCGCTTTTTCCAAGCATTCTCTTCCGACTGCTTAGCACGTGGGACTTCTCTACAGTAGTCTCTGTCATTCATCTCGAGCAGCACTTCACGCTCTCTCTTGCTGCACACAAATGGTCCTTCATCGACAAGCTGCCCATGCCACCACCTGTAGCCGTTTCCTATAGTGCAGAAAAGGTGGTTATAGCACTCTTCTCGCGTCGCATAGAGCTCCGGATAGAGGTCGTACATCCGTTGTAGAGTCGTCTCAACTTGCATCTTGCGGTCTCTTTTGTTTTGTCTGTGCTAGATATAACAGAAGCAAACTTGGCCCGCTGTTCAAACATTTCGTCACCTCCCGCTAAGTTTCACCTTATAGCCATAGGTGGCCGCGGTCATATCTTGACCAAGTTTTCTTCTATGTTATAAGATAACAAAGATGATGGAGAAGTTAACTGTTGTTTACAGATATATCTGCTTTTTCCCTTCTTTGGTGACCGGTGTCACATTCTCGTCCCAACCAGCAAGGTCACCTCCGTCATCTCTGTATTGCACCACGACTTGGTAGTCACCTTTGCCTTCTTTCTGAAGCTTCTTCAATTCTTCAATGAATTCATTCAATGTCATTTTCATTCTCCTTTGTTGTTATTATAAGATAACAGAGCTCATAGAAAAGTCAACGAGCTCAAGACACAGAAAAGCCTTAGCAGTCTTCTAACAGCTAAGGCTCTCCTTAGTTTTAGATCATTCATCGACGGCAATCTGCTGCCACTTTTTCAATTCCATTTGAAGGGCTGCCACCTTCTTAGCGGCGACTTTGATGAGTTCAGCTTTGACTTCCGCTTTCATTGCTTCAGTATCACCATTGAACACAGAGTCGGTCACAATCTCTTCAACATCAGGATGCCACAGCTCGCCTCTTTCGTGCCTGTAGCGGACATTGTTTCCAATAGTAGCATAGTCAATGATCCCTCTTTCAAGTCTCTCAAGAGCTTTCTCAGCCTTCATCTCTCCATCTCTCTGCTGAAGAAACACAAAGATGGACAGCGAATGGTCTATCTTTGGTGTTTCAGCGAAGACGACGCAGAAGGCATCGGCTATATCATCATATCTTATCTCGGTGATCTCATTCTCATAGACCTTGATTTTCTGGCCATTGGCAATGTCCAGCTTGACTTTCACGAACTTCTTGCCAGCGAACTTGCCGGTGAGCTCGTTCAACTTAGCCTGGATGTTCTTTGTGATCTTTGTCATTTTCTTTCGCTCTGCATTGGTCATCTTCTTCACCTATTGAAAACTCTTTCATTCTACTTCTTGCAAAGTGAACTTCTCAGTCTTAAACAAAACCTTATTAAAGCCATCGAAGCTGTCAGCGATGATGCACCAGTTAGTGACCATAAGTTGATCTTCCTTAAATGGAATGACCTCATCCTTGACATAAGACTTTGCGATCTTTGTCAAGATCTCCTTGCTTGGCTCACCCTTGTACCAGCCGAGGATCACCTTGTCTTCTGCCCCGCAGTCGAAGCATGTGCCTTCTACGAAGTAGACATAGAATCCCTTAATGCTGTCTGGCTTTCTGCTCATCTTCAAACCCTTCTTAGAACTTCTCAAGTCTTTTCATTTGCTGAGAAGAACATTCCCATTCTCATCAATGACTTCTACATCATAGAAGCCACCAGCAAATGCGTCATCTTCAGGAAACTTGTAGTAAATGAAGTCTTCAATGTTGTTGAAACTTCCTTCATGAGCACCATCTTCACCGATGAAGTCGAAAGCGTTGCTCTCTTTGAGCCTCTTTACAATAAATTTAATCTAACTTCAACTAAGCTAGTCAATCTAAAGAAGCTTCAGATCACTTTCTCTCTTCAACTATGACGACATTAGATGGATCTGCGGTCCAAACACTCTTGTCAAGAGCCAAGACCCAGACAAGTCCATTTCCATCAACTCCCCAACCTTTGATCTCTAAGACTTTAGTCTCTTCATTTGGCAACTTCAACCAACACTTCTTAGCTATTGCTTTTGGTGAAGAGCAATTCTCAATTGCGATCTCAATTGTGATCCACAAAGCTAGACCAATTAGAACTCCAACAAGAACTAGAACGATCCTTTTGCACATCTTCAACTTTCTCCATTTAGGTGTTGACATTTGCAAAGACATTATAAGATAACAGGATCAGCAAAAGATATTCACTAAATTAATTTCCAATTAGTTCCTGTTATCTTATAACATCAACAAAATGAAGGAGTTAAAATGAAAAAGAAATTAAAATGAAATGAAATGAAAAAATTTCAATTAATTTCTAATTAGTTCCTGTTATCTTATAACATCTTCAAAATGAAGGAGTTAAAATGAAAAAGAAATTAAAGTGAAATAAAAATTTCAATTAATTTTCAATTAGTTCCTGTTATCTTATAACATCAACCAAACCAAAGGAGAGAAACATGAACGAGTCAATCATCAGTGTCATCAATGGTCTCATCAATGCCATCAACTCCCAGCTCAATGGATCCGAGAGGATCTCTGAGATCAAGGAATTCAAGAAGACAAAGAAATTGAGTGCTAAAGATCTTGTCAACAAGATGATGGAAGGTCGTCCATTCAAGGTCCGCTACACTAAGTTGAGTGGCGAAGTGGTTGAGAGGTATGGAGTGATTGGAAAGACTCTTCCCTTCATCGAAGGAAATCAGGAAATCGATGTTGACTCTCTCTACAATGACTCTACTGGTCTTCTTCGCTACTATGACTTGACTCATGATGGATGGAGATCCATCTATGTCCAGAGAATTGACTGGGTCATCCTTGATGGTGAGAAGATTGAGCCTGAAGAGAAAGAGATCTAAGATCTAGTCCAAAGGCTCTCAGAGAGATCTGGGAGCCAATGGAAATCAGGTGGTTAAAATTTAGGTCCTTCCTGTTATCTTATAATATCACCCAAACAAAAGGAGAGAAACATGGAAATCAAAATCAAAGTTGACAATCTTGATGAGAATCAAACTGTGAAATCCACAATGAAAGACATTGTCAACTCTATGGGTGCTGTGGCTTATTCAACATCTTCTGAATGCTGAAAGCAACATTGATGCTGAACAAAGTAAGATTGTCTGCACAAAGAAAGAGATTGATGCTCTTCAGAGACAGACTCTTGAAAAGATGAAATACATTCAAGCTCTTGAGATAGCTCTTACCGCCGAGAGACTTCGATTCAAGACTGCACTTGAAGTTGCAATGCAGCTTTGCCCTGAGAAGATCGCCGAGCGGTGGAAGACTTTGTGACTTGCTGTCATAACCACTTGGTAGCACTTTGAGAACTGGCTCCAGTAGAGATCTGGGAGCCAGTGATTTCAAGTTGTTAACTAGAAGTGAAGCCAGAGAGATTAGGTTGATTAGATGATATTATGATGGAGATTCAACCAAATGAAAAAAGAAGTGACAATCTATGTTTGTGACCGCTGTGGCTGTGAATACAACGGGCCTCAAACTGGTTGGTATACAGCGAGTGATGGAGAATATGCCTTTATTGGCGTAAAGGCAATGTTTTCCAACTGTGGTGTTGGTTCAAAATACGACTTGTGTCCCAAATGCACTGTTGAAACTGTTGAACGATGGCTGAAGAAGATGAAGGAGGTTCCTCATGACCATCAGTAAAACTATCTTCGGCTACATGGGGGCAGCTGAAAGGAGGAAAAAGATGGAAGATGAAATCAAAACATTGTCTGAATACCGAATGCTTGTAAAGGAGTTCAAGGAAAGCGACTCCGTAAGCAAGAGGGAGTCTATTAAGGATGCTGTCTATAACAAGGCGAGAGTTGTTCTCCACGAGCTAAGAGCGCTGTATGCAAAATACGATAGAGACTATGTTGCAAACAGCGACTTTCAAGACCTCGACCGTCTGTTTCTGGGCGAGTTCAATGAAAGCAAGGTCTGGCTCCGCCCCTTCAACTACTGGGGATGGAATGATATCGAAGTCCAGATGAAGTATCTGGATGACGGAGAGATGGAGGCGCTTGAGAAAGAACTGTGCGAGAAGCGCACGATGCGCGTCAAGAGATTAATTCAGGAGAAGAAGGATGCGATTGAGCGATTGAAGAAGGAAATCGAGGAGCTTGAGGCGAAACAATGAACGGGCTTTTCTTGTTAGCTGCACTATATTTGATGACACTAGGCATGGGCATCGTTCTGGGCCTGATATTCGTCATCTGCGAGACATCTGGATTGCCAGGTAGGTTCATTATGACAGGGCTACTGAGCTTGTTGCTGTGGGCATCCTGGAAATGTCGCTGAAAATGTTTGTTGAGAAAATGGAGAAAGAAAAATGACTTTGGAAGAGTTGGCACACAAGGTCAATTGGCTTTGGAACAATTGCGCGCGTGATGAGCAGGTGGTTGTCACATTGGACAGTGCGTCAATGGGAGGGAGGGCATTTGCAAATGTTGTTGATGTCTCCAAAGGCACTGATTGGGAGGCTGATCAAATCAGAGTTGGCGTAGACAAGCTAATCATAGAGAAGAACAAGGACAGAGACGTTCCAATGCCAAAGGCAAAGACATCTAATGGCTATGTTTGTCGTGCTTGTGGATATTTTGTCCGCAAGGATGACAAGTACTGTTCAACCTGTGGGCAGAACATTGAAGGAATTGGAAAATGATTCAATGCAGATGCACTTGATGCAAAACATCTCCACAAGAATGCACTATAATTGAGCTAGCATCTTCAATCCCTCCACCTTGGAGATGACACAGACAGATTGCGAATAGGCCTCCTGGATAGCTCCAGGAGGCCTTCTTTGCTTGTCTGATAGTTTCTCAATGAGCGTCAGTCATCATCATCACCATCATCCTAGAGCCAGCCAAGATCACTCATCTAGTCTTGCTGGAGGATCCAGTCATGCTCATCTTCAACCATGAACTCCTACTCTGAGTCATACAGATCTCTGATCTTGGCCTAGAGCTCTGCTCTTGTCTACTCATCACCAACTGCTTTAGCCATCTGGTAGAGCTTAGCCAGATCATCAGCATTGCTCTAGTCTAAGAAGTAGAGTGCAACATAGAGCCAAAGCTTCCTCTATCTTCTTGTCATCTCTCTCTGAGCGCCATTCTATCCACGGACCCTAATTGGCTCATTTGTGCCAGTCCAGATGAGCTGGCCACTTTGGCTGATGTCAAACTCTTTGAGAATCTGCTTGAGAACTCTGTTCTCACTCTTGAGGATGATCTTCAGCTGGCCTTCACCACCAAGACCTGCTGTCTGTCCACTGAGATCTAATGATTTGAGCACTCTTGTGAACTTTGAGACCATCTGCTAGATGGTCCTTCTGTCCATGTCAATAAGCCAGATGCCAGTCCTCTTCTCTGACAAGAACTAGCTAGTTGGCTTCCAAGCTTCATTAGCTCTGCTGAATCGAGCATGCAAGTCTCTAGCAATTGACTTGATATATCTGTCTAGCTCTCTAAAGCTCGAGTAGAACTAAGCTCTTCCATTTGTGTTTGAGTCCTGGTTCTACAGGTTCCAATACACAACATCAACAGAGCCATGCCTGTTCACCATCTAGAGTGCAATCTTAGCAAACTTCATGGTGTCAGCACCTGGAATAGAAGATGGCTTGCTTGGATCTCTGACTAAGAAGAAGAACATCTCAGTTCCATGGATGTCATGGAAGAAGAATGGATTAGAAGTTGAGATGCACCACTTAGTGCTCTTTGCTCTGAACTATCTTCCATAGAACTAGCATGCTTGGTATGTAGGGATGAAGATCAGATCATAGCCAAATGAAGCAATGGTAGGGTCTTCAACAAACTCGGCAAAGCCAACCTAGTTTCCTCTCTAGCCTCTCTCGGCTTTAGCAGCTCTTCTAGACTGGTAAGAGTCAATGAAAGCTTTGAAAGCTTGGAATGGGCCATCCTGCCAAGCTTCAATGGCTCTTTTGTCTACTGGAAGACCATTCTGGATCTGCTTGAACCTGTTGATGGCATCAACTATCTCTTGGTCAGAGGCTTGGCTAGACCAATTAGCTCTAGCTTGCCGGTAGTCCTACAGTATCAGTCTTTGGAATATGCTCTAGAATCTTCTCATGTGGTGTGCTCAAACTAACAAGCATATTTATTTTGGACTCAGTCCTGTTATCATCTAGACAGCGACACCAACAGCAGCAAAGCTAATTTGAATGGAGAGAAAGAAATGACAAAAGTCAAGAGCAGAAGTGGAAAGATCTTCACTTTGAGAGAAGCAAGAGGAGCTTCTTCTTTCAGTGGAAGCTTGATCAGTGAAGATGGAAGAGTCTTCTTTGTCAATGGCTCTTCTAGAGCCGAGTTTGAGAGGAACCTTCGAGCTCTCTTAGCAAGAAGGTGAGAAGATCGGCAGCTCTCTTCCTGAAGAGAAGCCTCATTGACGACTCTCAATGGTGATTCACTTCAAGAGCAGATCTCTAGATGTCTTTGCCTCTGAGTGGAGTGCTTTGTCTCTCCTTTGGTTTGCTCCACTCAGAGGCTGATCCTTCAATGGGCTATAGCCTGAGCTTTGCTCTCCTTTGGTTCTCGGGCTATAGCCCATCTATGCATCAAATCAAATAAATATCTATTGATCAGATTTGAGCAGAAGAGATGAAGAGAAAGCAAGACACCTCATCTAAGCACAACTTGAGCTAGATCAAAGACAAGACAAAGTATGTTGGAATGGGTTGTGTCTATTGGCCAAGAGACTTGTCTAGAAAGCCAATCTCTTGCTAGATCATTGGCTACACACAGACATCAAGATACACTGACTCTGGTCACATTGTCTAGTAGTCATTCAAGATCAGAGCTGAAGATCCTGGCTCAAGTCTGAGACAGCCTAAGAAGTGCATTGTTGACACTCTAGTTGCTCAAAGATAGGACTTGTGGCAGAACTTCACTGATCTCTACTAGTGGATCCTCAAAGAGACACCATTCTCGGATCTAGCTGACTTGAAGTCTTATGCACCAATTCTTGGAGTCAAGAGCCAGGTCTCATCAATAATTGACTAGATTCGTGCAGACTGTGATTGGCTCAAGCTCAGCCTTGTCAGATGTGTTGACTATGACTAGCTCCAAGAGTTCAAGAGAAGTCTTCTAGAGAAGACACGATGCATCCAGAACCTTGTCTAGAAGAATGACTTCTTCGACATCAACTTTCTTCGAGAGAAGACCTGCTATGGATTCATCTAGACAATGTCAAAGAAGCTTCCAGACTTGAAGTGCTCTGGAAAGAGCCTTTAGACTTTATTTGAAAATAAAGATTGATCTATGTCTAACAACATCATATTCAAAACTTTATTGGGTACAAGCAACTCTTATGACATAGCAGTGAAGCACAAATCTTATGATTAGTGGATAGCTCATAGTTGGGGTCAAACTTTTGAAGATTTTTCTCTTGATTTTTATCCAAAACGTTTGAATTTATCATCAATTACTAATAACTAGTATTCATATGTTGTCAATTTTTGCGGATATGGGAATGTAGTCAATGGCATCTCTACAACACGTCCTTGGAAAATAACCATATACCATGATGACCAAAAAGATGAGATCAAGAAACCAGTTTGGTTTGTGCCATATGATATTTCCAATAGCGGTAACAATTATTACTGCTATTTTTTAGCTTATGATAATTATTCCAAAACATTTCAGTTATATTAGGGTCATGTTTTTCGCAGTGAGTATCTTCGATTAATAGGTGAATATTCTGATTTTATTTATGTGGCTTTTCGCCAAGAAGATATAAATTGCAGTAAAACTAAAAAAGAAATCCAAGATCTAATCGAATCACTTCCAGTCCCTATCAAAGTCTATGCTCGGTCATCTAAAAAGAATGAATTGAAAGACACTGGTTTTGGAAAGACTAATTTCATCTATTTGGATGATGCTTATTCAATCAACTATGAAAACCAACAGTTGGCTCCCGATTCTTTCATCAAAATAAAAAAAGGATCTCTTGACTAGTTCTACTACTATCACACAGAAGAAGAAGCTGGTCAGCAGACAACCATTCCAGGTCCTGAGACTCCAAATGCAGTTGAAGTCACTAAGTGGAAGCAGATCACAATCACTCCAAGTGCTTTTCTTGGCCAGTCAACATTGTCTGGATTTGACTTCAGCACAGCTCTTCTAGCTAGCTAGGCTTCTCTGAGTGGAGCCGCTGGCCTCTCAACTCAGATCAAAAATGCTTTTCCATCTTCTCTCTTAGTTGCTGAAGAAGAGAGCTTCTCTGACGTTGACTTAGGAGAGATCCAGCCTGGTGAAGTTAGGTTCATAGGCAAGTCATATGCTTTCAAGTCAACTTCTTGCACAGAGCTTGACATCCCTTACTCAATCTACTCTCTAGCTGAAGACCTTCTCTCTGGGACAAGTCCTTCAAAAGTTGACTTTGCCGAGAACTATGTCAGAAGATGGTGGTGTGACTAGAATTATAATGTGTCTGGCTATCCTTATCTTGGCTAGAGACCAACTTCTTCAACTTCTTCTCTGTTCAAAGCTGGATGGATGCCAAATCAAGCTGTTTGGTGGCCAGCAACGGTTGACTCTGATGAATACAAGCTCTCAACTGGCTTCACAAAGCTTCCAGGAATCACTTTCAAGTCAGATGCTCTGAGAACAACTCTTCTCTATGACATTGATGAAGATCTTGAGCCAGATGAGAACCAGATCTCAAACACTCAATATGTAGCTTACTCAGATGGCTAGATCTAGGTCAAAGACTTGAGTGTGCTTCCACTCACTCTCACAGCTTTTCTGTCTGGAAGTGATGACTTTCCAGCAAGTGAGAGAGAAGGAAAGACATCAACTGATGTCAGAGATCTAGCCAAATGGCATCCAGACTAGTGGTACTACACAAATCCACAGAATGTGAAGTACTAGATGGTCAGTTCTCTGATCACGATTGACAAATTGAATGATGATCTTGACAGATTCTTCATCAGATTTGTTGAACTTCCAGTGAATCCAGTCGCTAGAGGTGAGAAATCAATATATTAGCTTAGTGCATTCAGATTTGTGAAGACAAGCTCTGTTGTCAAAAAATGGTGGACGGCTCTTTGGCAAGATAACATTAAAGGCTTAGATGCATTCACTAATTATTCTATTGGACATTGGAAAATAAGTCCTTCGTAGACCTTTCCAAAGATGGCAGTCATATCATCTTCAACTTATCCATTGTCTGGCTACATCAATGAAGACTGCTAGGTCTAGTGGCTGACTCCTTTCTAGTGCTGGCTCTAGCCAAGTGGAAACCCTCTTCCTTATGGAGCTAGAGGGCACTGGATTGACAAAGACTAGTGGAAGAGACGAGGAGTTGAGAACATATACTTGGATCAGCTAGAGCATGTGTTTGATGTGCTTTGGGATTCTTTGAAAGAAGAATATGATTGGAGAGATCAATCATCTTACCATAGAGCTCTGAACGATCTTGATGATTGGTATCAGAGCGCTCTCGAAAACATACTTGGTAGACAACCATCAAACAAGGTCACTATTGATGATGTAGTCCTCTCTTACTCTTTCTAGGCAAGTGATCCTATCTATGATCCTAGCTAGCCAACAGCCCCATTCGAGCTAAGAGATTGCAAACTAGATGAGTCAACAATTGATTCTGATTTCATTTATGCGCTCAATGACACAAAGAACGGTGGCCATTCCCAAGTGCCAGTTCCAGGATCTAATGAAAAGATACGTGCAATTGTGCAAGCTGGAAAAACTGCTGATCATGATTCATTCATAGAAGCCTACAATGACTACATCAGAAGCTTGAAGTAGATGCCTATGGGCTAGAGCTATGACAACTCGACATATGATTTTATCTTAAATCCAAGTCCGAGCATCACATATGACATACAAAACTTTGATAATCCACAACCTGGTAGTGATCTGATTGAGAGAAGTGGTCCAACTACTGTGACATCTAATCCAATCACTTATCAGCGCCATAGGAATGGACTCATCACAATAGGAACATCAATCACTACAAACACATCTTGGATGAGATCTTATTGGTTTGGAGTAGATGGTAATGTCATTGTGACATAGACTGCATCAAGAGCATCCACACATACTATAGAGAGTCAGTTTGATGTTTCAGAAATTGATGACCTATATTCTTGGAAGCAAATTGTCATTTCACTTCAATATGGATTAGCCGGATTGTTCTATCATCTTCAACAGACTATTGCCCATGCTGATCGTGTTCCACGATTCATCTAGATCAACTCAGACACTGAAGGAAGCCAGCTCAGTGGAGTGTATTAGACATACTATAATGGATCAGCGCTTTCAAATGGCTATCTTCCTTTGGACTATGATTGGACACTGATTGATTTTAGGCAGATTGATGGAGACCATTGGTTTGCTTTGAACTACAGCACTGATAATGAGATCAGACCAAGACTTGTCTTGGTTGACAACATTGATAATCACAATTTTTTTACCAAAAATAAATCAATAGATGATTCAATATAGTTTAGTTTTCCAAATATATCATTATGTGATCCTAACGCTATTGATCCTTAGAATTATGTTCATCAAGAAGATCCTAAATATAATCCTAGTAATATACCAAAAGCAAATGGTTGGCCTATCCACACAACAATAGGTAATTGGGATAATTGGAATAATAAAGTAAAAAAAGTTATATATGCATATTATTTTAATACAAAATATAATTTTTCAATGAGAGTTTGTTTTGAATTTGATGAAAATTATTATTTGATATTTTTTGCACAAATGGATTATGAATATAAGAAGCCTCTAGTTGTAAGTAACTCCAGCAAATACTACTAGCATTTCTATTCTATAGAAACTGAAATTTCAAAGGAAGTTAATGGTGATGAATTAAATTTCAGTGATTGTCATACTAATACCATTAAAACTGGTTATCATTACTATAATAGTACCAAAATGGAAATGAGATATTTTAGTATTTCATCTTATTCTATTAAGGTATCTCGTCAAATTGTTTCAAATGATAATGATAATTATAAGTTTAATTGCTTAGCTTTTAAAGACTTGAATGGCCACACAACAGTGAAGTTCTTGAAATAGCTCAAGATGAAAGAGCCAGTGAAGCTAGTCTCTTACACTTCATAGACACTGACTATGAGAGATGCTGATGGCTACCTGCCACCAACTACTTGATCAAGCTTCAACTGATCTCTCTCAAGAAGACCTCACGAACAGCTGCTGAAGCAACTCTGTTGAAAGCTTTTGTGATCTTTGAGAAGTCAAAGTCCTTTGGATCCATTGATCTCTGGAGCTTCTCAAGCTCTTCACCATTGTCTTTCTTGAAGTCACTCAAAGCATCTGTGCATGCCTCTCTCATCAGATCACCGAAAGAGTCTTTTGTGATCTCACCTAACTTAGACACAGCACTCATGACTCTCGACTCATTCATGTACTCACTCAGAGTCTCTAGCCACTTCTCTTCTAGCTCGTTGAGCTTGCCTTTGAGCTCAAGTGACTGAGCTTTGCTTGCTCTGATCCGTTCTTTGAACTTGGGGTTCTTGCTCTTCACAATGACTCTGCTTCCATTTGGAAGCCATTGAGCTTCTATTGGCTTCACAACAAACCCTTCACCAACATTGCCTTCAATGAGAGGAAGACTCCAAAGTCTCTGGCCAGTGTCATCAATGTACACTGGACTTCTCTCTAAGCACTCTCTCAAGGTTCCTCTGAACTCTTCGATCTCACAGAGAAGACCAACTTGCTTGCACAGCTTGGCTAAAGTGTCAAGGTTGAGAACCATAGACTT
>Ga0310696_10005987_pt1 | contig 14540 bp, 12 predicted proteins | sample AusTroGonzalo_MG_4_FD_203885 | JGI IMG/M metagenome (GOLD analysis project Ga0310696, IMG submission 203885) | Bovine rumen microbial communities from tropical cattle in Woodstock, Queensland, Australia - Gonzalo_02 (v2) (version 2) | ecosystem: Host-associated > Mammals > Digestive system >...
GTCTTCTGCTGAAAATTGCCATTGCCGTCGTCATAGTAGGCATAGTTGGGAACCCAGTTCAATTCTGCCTCCATTACATCATTCTGTAAACTGCGAATGTCAAGGCCATAGTTGCCGTACTCATCGAGGCTTGTCTTTTTTACCATCATATATATATGATTACCTACGACATGGTACTCACCACTATGAACTGCATAGTTTTGGCCCACGACAACGCTGTAGTGCATATCGTCTGAAGTATAGGTGCCATTGCCGTCAAAACTGAGTTCGTAGATCATCAGCTTACCATATTGGCTAGCGGTTATCCACTCCTTTTGGCTGCTGTATTCGTCAGGCTCGGTATAGATCTCGGTCATCTTCCAGCGGGTGTTCTGTATCTTAGCACGCATCTCCTGTGATTCCTGCGAGTTCTCTTCGTTATTGCACGAGGTCAGCACACTCAGACAGCAGAGAACGACGCTCACATATCCCCAAAATAGTCTTTTCATTTTCATTGTCTTTTTAGTTTAATAATAAAAATCTAGTGCAAAGATACGGTTTGTTTTGAAATAAATTGTTGTTTTAAAAAAAAAATCTTATATTTGCAGCAAAATTACGACATCTATTAAACTATAAGTAAGATGAAAACTGAATTCAGAGAAGAAAACCAAAATTATGTAATGAGCTTCGAAGGTCGCCTTGATACGCCATCGTCACTACAAGTGGGGCGCGACATGCAGGTGCTCTACGACTGCGAGGGCCATGACATCATCCTTGACTGCACTAATCTGGAATTTATCACCAGCAGCGGCATGCGCCTCTTCCTCGACTTGCTGAAGGTAGCCAAGAGCAAGGGCAGCAAGTGCACACTCGTAGGGCTTAACGAGGAAATTTACGAAGTATTCAACGAGGTGGGATTCATTAATCTTTTTGATATACGCTAAGCGCCATGACGGAAAAAGAAATCAAACAGATGCAGGCCGAGATAGAGCGCCTGAAAGCCGACAACGCACGATTGCAGTCAGAGATGATGCGACTGGTGAGCCGTAACCTCGACCTCAGCGAACGATTAGAGGCAGATGTGGAGATGCGCCGCCGAACCGAAGTGGCACGGGTATTGATGGAGGAGAATATCCAGCGGCAACGCAATGCCGACCTGCAGGACGATAGTCAGCTGATGGCCATCCTCGACCTGCGGCTCGAAGAGAAGCGCTACCACCTGAACCCCGACTTCGACAGCCGGCAGTTGGCCGAACTCCTCTGCATCAGTCAGGAGCGCCTCACACGACTCTTCCGCAACAAGTCCATCTACCGCACGCCAGAGGCCTACATCGACAACCTGCGCACGATGAACGCCATGCGACTGCTGCGCACCCAACCCAATTACAGCATTGCGGCCATTGCCGAGGCTTCGGGTTTCAACCATGTGCGCACCCTACAGCGCCGCATCATGGATGTCACAGGCATGACACCTGCCGATTACAGGGCCCTCTTCACACGGGATATGTAAGCGATCTTTCATCCTATCATTTAAATGAAATCCATTTCCAATAGGCTCACACTACGCATCATGATAGTGGTACTGGCAATGATGGCTGTCATTGCCGGTGTAGTGTATTTTACCGTTGGGGAGTACATGGACGACGAAGCCGAGCGTCGCTTTCAAATAGTGGTGATAAGGGCGCACAGGGAGATACTGTGCAGACTGTCGGACGTTCAGACAGCAACCACCAATAATGTACATGAGATAGAGCGCGACATTGATGATCCTAACAAACTGTCCGACCATCTGGGGCGTATCGTCAGGCAGAACCCTGGCATCGTCAGCTGCGGACTGTTGTTCGTTCCAGACTATTATCCTGAAAAAGGCAAATACTATGTGCCATTCGCTACCCGCGATACGGCAGACGTGGTAAGCATGATGCGCATTGACAGCGTATATCACGACTACTTCGAGGAAGATTGGTATGTAGAGCGGATGGAGAGCGATAGTGCCGACTGGGTGGATCCCTACTTCGAGGATCCGCTGCTGACGACCCATATAGCGCCGCGCCTGCTGACCACATACGCCATACCCATCCACAACCAGGAAGGACGACCTGTGGCCTTGCTCTGTTCCGACCTGTCGCTGGAGGATATGAGAAACGAGATGCTGCAGCAAGTCCAACGAGGAAAAAAGCACTTCGAGCAGCATCAGAGGCATCCGTCATACTGCTGCATCATTGACCGCAACGGTCGCTATATTCTCCATCCTGACAAGGATCGCATGCTCAAAGACCACCTCGGTGCAAACGTGACTTTCAAGGGCCAGCAAGGGGCAGTATCAGCCATCATCGACGGGGTGCCATCGTGGGTTTGCTATCACACCGTCAGTTTCACGAAGTGGACCGTCATGATAGTGGTACCCAAAGACCTGATACAGCGGCACGGACGCATGCTGAACATTATCATCCTGGCGGTCATGCTCGCCGGCTTGGCTGCTATCTACCTGTTCTGTCGCCAACAGATCAGAAAGGTCACATCCCCCCTGCACCGCTTCACCCGTTCGGCAGAAGAGGTGGCAAAAGGAAACTTCAACGCCCCACTACCCGACATCAAACACGACGACGAGATACGCTTGTTGCACGACTCATTTGGCAATATGCAGCACTCGCTCAGCCTATATATCGAAGAACTGAAAACGACGACCGCCCAAAAGACGGCCATCGAGAGCGAGCTGTCGATTGCCAGAGATATCCAGAATTCGATGGTACCCAGTGCTTTCCCCGATCGTGAAGGCCTCGACATGTATGCCTCGATGACCCCCGCCAAGGAGGTGGGTGGCGACCTCTATTATTTCTTCCTGCGCGACAACTGCCTATACTTCTGCATCGGCGACGTTGCCGGTAAGGGAGTGCCTGCCGCGTTGGTGATGACAACCGTCTGCGGAGCCTTCCGTCTGCTGGCAGAGAGTGAGTTGGAACCTGTGCGTATCGTCAGTCGCATGAACGATATGATGACCCGCGACAACAGCATAACGATCTTCGTCACCTTCTTCGCTGGTGTGCTCGACCTCGACACTGGGCACCTGCGCTACTGTAATGCCGGACATAAAGCACCGCTTGTGAACGGAGAACCTCTTCCCGTCGATAAAAATCTGCCCATAGGTGCCATGCCCAATTGGGAATTTACGACACAAGAGGCCGACCTCGACCCAGGCAACACACTCTTCCTCTATACCGACGGACTCAACGAGGCCGAGGATGCCGAGCGTCGGATGTTTGGCAAGAAACGGATCATGGAAGTGATTCAAACCACCTCACAGCAGCCCCGCATGCTCATCGAACGCATGACACAGGCTGTGGCTGAATTCGTGGGCGACACAGAGCAAAGTGATGACCTCACCATGCTCGCTATCTGTTTGAAACGATAAAAACAAAATAAATATGGAGTCATTTGTGTTTTTAGGTTTTAGTCTTGACGCCTAGATTACCATCGTAACGGTACTGGGCACTAGTTTCGCTACGCCTATCGGTTCGCCTACCCACATGCTGGTCTATGGCCCAGGCGGTTACCGCTTCAGCGACTTCATGCGCATCGGTCTGCTGATGAACCTCATCATCCTTGCCGCCAACATCCTGATTGTGAATATCATATATCCGTTAACACCTTTGCAATAACTTAGCTAAAGTGCCAACTCACTCTGTGGCTGATTTGAGGATCTCAGAGAGTGTGGGGTGGATATGAATCATGTCGGCAAGTTCCTCCAGAGTGGTATGCTTGCACATGAGGACAGAGACCTCCTGAACGATATCGGCTGAGTGGGCACCATAGGTATGGGCTCCAAGGATTTCGCCCTCTGGCGAGGCAAAGAGCTTGAGCATGCCCTCAGTTTCGCCCATAGCGAGGGCTTTACCATTGGCGCGCCAGAAAGACTTCTTGCAGACGTAGGGCGTCTGGCTTTCCTTAAGCTGATCTTCGGTAGGTCCCACGCAGGCTGCCTCAGGATGAGTGAAGATGGCTGCGGGCATGATGTCGAAGCGAATGTTGTCATGCTTGCCAAGAATGTGATTCACCACATGAACGGCTTGCATCTCAGCAGCATGGGCCAGCATCTGCCTTGTGTTACAGTCTCCAATAGCGTAGATGCCCTTCACATTGGTTTCGAAGTGTTCATTAACCTTTACACCTTGACGCTCATCGTATTCAATACCAGCATTGGCGAAGTCAGCCTGAACACGAGGTTTGCGACCAGTGGCCATAAGGATCACATCAGCATCGATATCGGCCACATTTTCCACAGCAGTCTTCATGTGGAAGGTGATACCCTTCTTCTCCAGATACTTCCTTAACCGTTTGGCGATATCGCTATCAAGGGCAGGAAGACATTCTTTGAGGTACTCAATGACGGTGACCTCAACGCCAAAACGATTAAATACCGAAGCAAACTCCATGCCTATGACGCCTGCACCGATAATGGCAAGACGTTTAGGAAGTGCTTCGAGATTTAGCAGACCAGTAGAGTCAACCACACGCGGATCATCAACACCTTTAATAGGCAACCACTTGGTTTCAGAGCCAGTGGCGATGATGATATTGGGGGCGGTATAATCGTTGATGCTATGTGCATCAACAAATACACCTTTTTCGTGCACCAAGGTAATGTTGGGATGCGAGAGAATGCCCTCAACGCCCTGGCGGAGTTGGGTGACCACCTGCGACATACGCTCACGAGCCTCTGCAAAGGAGGCTGAATGGACATAGGTCTTTGTGGGGATACAACCCACATTGAGGCAAGTGCCTCCCACGTTATCGGCCTCGAAGATAGTTACCTTGAGGCCTTGCTTAGCGGCATATTCTGCAGCGCGGTAGCCTCCAGGGCCTGCGCCAATGATGATGAGATCGGCGTTATTCATTGAAGAGTGAACATTGAAAATTGTACATTAAGCTTCCGCTTTCAGTTGGCGGTAAGTCGTCACAGGATGCTTGGCAGCGAGGACATCATCCACACGACCAATAGGTGTCAGATGGGGGGCAGACTTTACCTCGTCGGGATTGGCCTTGGCCTCCTCTGCGATCTGTCGCATCACAGCAATAAAGCCATCGAGGGTTTCCTTTGATTCGTTCTCCGTAGGCTCAATCATGAGCGACTCGTGGAAGAGCAACGGGAAGTAAATCGTAGGTGCATGATAGCCATAGTCGAGCAGGCGCTTGGCCACATCCATCGTGGTGACACCTGTTGATTTGTCCTTCAGTCCGTCGAATACAAACTCATGACAACAGGTGGTGTCGATAGGCAGTTCGTAAACATCCTTGAGCGACTCTTTGATGTAGTTGGCATTGAGCGTGGCGAGGGGACCCACCAGCTTGACCTCTTCACGACCCAAAGAGAGGATATAGGCATAGGCACGCATCATCACAGCAAAGTTGCCATGATAAGGCGACACCACAGGGAAGAAGTCCTGCAAACCTTCGCGCACACCCACCGGACCAGAGCCAGGACCACCACCGCCATGAGGCGTAGAGAAGGTCTTGTGGAGGTTGATGTGCATCACATCGAAGCCCATATCGCCAGGGCGACAAGCACCCAGCATGGGGTTGAGGTTAGCACCGTCGTAGTACATCAGGCCACCACAATCGTGAATGAGCCTGGCAATCTCAGGAATACGCGTCTCGAAAAGTCCGAGGGTGTTGGGATTGGTCATCATCATGGCGGCAATATAAGGTCCTTCTTGAGCAACCAGACGCTCCAGATCTTCGAAATCGACCTGACCATTAGAGTCGGATTTCACCTCGATGATCTCCAAACCGCAGACAGCTGCAGAGGCAGGGTTGGTGCCATGGGCAGAATCAGGCACAATGACCTTCTTACGCTGAAGATCGCCATGCGAGCGATGATAATTGTCGATGGTCATCAAGCCCGTCAACTCGCCATGGGCTCCTGCGTATGGCTTAAAGGTGAAATGAGCCAGACCTGTGAGTTCGCAGAGTGACTTCTCCAATAATGTTACCAAAGCCAAGGCTCCCTTTACAGTACTAACCGGTTGCTTAGGATGAAGGTCCTGGAATTGGGGCAAAGCAGCCATCTCCTCATTGATCTTGGGATTGTACTTCATAGTACATGAACCCAGAGGATAGAAGCCTGTATCCACGCCAAAGTTGTTAGTAGAGAGGTTGGTATAGTGGCGCACGACCGTCAACTCATCACATTCAGGCAACTGGGCTTCTTCTGCACGTTGCATAGAGGCTGGTATCTCATAATCGCCAAAGTTATTCTTGGGCAGACTATAACCCCTACGGCCCTCATGAGAGAGTTCAAATATCAATGATCCATATAACTTACTATTCATAATCGTTCTGTTTTTATAGTTAATGCAGACCATTTACCAACGGAAGTGCTTCGACGAAACGGTCGATCTCTTCCTTTGTACGCTTTTCTGTAACAGCAATAAGCAGACTACCATCACTCATCTTAACACCAGGAAGGATGCCATTCATCAGATAGACCGAGAACAACCTATCTATATCTCCATCATAGCGAACAAGGAATTCATTAAAGAACGGCTTGTCGTAAACAAGAGAGAATTGTCCTGTAGCCAAGAGTTTATCGCAGAGATAATGGGCACCTGCGTATGAAAGTTGTGCAGCTTCCTTCAGTCCTTGTTTGCCCATCAATGACATGTAGATTGTCACAAAGAGAGCCATTAACGACTGGTTTGAGCAGATATTGGATGTGGCCTTCTGGCGACGGATATGCTGTTCGCGAGCCTGAAGGGTCAATACAAACGCACGCTGATCACGACTATCCTTAGTCATTCCTACGATACGACCCGGCATCTTACGGATGAGTTTCTCCGTGCAACACATATAACCCACGTAAGGACCACCAAACTGCATAGGAATACCCAGGCTTTGACCATCGCCCACAGCAATATCAGCGCCCCACTCTCCTGGCGTCTTCAATACCGCGAGATCAGCTGCAACACTATTGATGATCAAAAGAGCCTTGTTATCGTGACAAGCATCAGCAAAGCCTGTAAAGTCCTCAACGATACCACAGGCATTAGGCTGTTGAACGATGACACCCGCCACACCTCCAGCAGCAAGTTTCGTCTTGAGGTCTTCGACATCGGTTTCGCCTCCCTTTTCGCCTATTGTCTCCAGTTCAATACCCTGATGTAAAGCATAGGTATCGAGTACCTTCCTGATATCACCATTCAAGGTCTCAGACACCAGTACCTTATTGACTTTCTTACCTGCGGCTACGGCCATCATCATGGCCTCAGCAGTAGCTGTTGTACCATCGTACATCGAAGCATTGGAAATGTCCATGCCTGTGAGTTCGGCCATCATCGACTGATACTCGAAGATATAGTGGAGCGTGCCTTGCGAGATCTCTGCCTGATAGGGGGTGTAAGAGGTGAGAAACTCGGAACGTTGAACGAGACTTGGAATGACAGAGGGGGTGTAATGATCATAGACACCATAGCCTGCAAAACAGGTGAGTTGATTGTTTTGTGAGCCCAGTTTCTCAAAGACATCTCTCACCTCCATCTCACTCATCTCCGAGGGAATCTGGTAATCTCCTCGAAAACGGATGCTCTCTGGGATCTGGGCATAGAGATCATCGAGCGTCTTCACGCCCACCTTCTCCATCATCGCCTGCAGATCCTCGTCTGTATGCGGAAAAAACTTATAATTCATGGATTAACCATTATTTGGCACAGAAAGCTTCGTAGGCAGCAGCATCCATCAGAGCGTCGAGTTCAGACTTGTCGCAGAGTTCTACTTTGATGATCCAGTTCTCGAAAGCGTCCTCATTGATGAGCTCGGGCTGATCCTCAAGGGCCTCGTTGACCTCAACTACCTTACCACTCACAGGCGAATACAGGTCGGAAGCAGCCTTCACACTCTCAACGGCTCCGAATTCCTCGCCAGCCTCAACCTCGTCGTCAACATCGGGCATATCCACATATACCACGTTGCCAAGGGCATTCTGGGCAAAATCTGTGATACCAATGAAACCAAAATCACCTTCTACTCTTACATATTCGTGAGACTCTGAGTAGTAGAGTCCTTCAATTACTTTTGCCATAATACTTATAGTTTTACTTTTTATTCTTTTATTTTTTATAGCTCTTGTTATAGAATTGTTTCTTTACCACCCTGCCGGGGAAGACTTTTTTGCGGATCTGGATCTGCACCTCGGTATCGAGTTTGGCATAGGCAGCATCGACGAGGGCCATGCAGACGCTCTTATCCGACGAGAGGGTATGATAACCCGTGGTAACCTCACCAATAGGTTCACCCTCCATGTTGAGAACGGTATAGCCATGACGGGGAATGGCCTTGTCGAAGAGTTCGATGCCAACAAGTTTCTTGGCTGGACCTTCCGCCTTCTGCTGAGCAAGGGCCTCCTTGCCAATGAATTCAGGTTTGTCGAGTTTCACAAACATACCCAAACCAGCCATGATGGGGGTGATATCCTCTGAGAGTTCGTCGCCATAGAGAGGCAAACCCACCTCAAAACGCAAAGTATCTCGACAACCCAAACCACAAGCCTGTACACCAGCAGCAATAAGCTTGTCCCAACACTCGTTGATAAAGGCATGGGAGCCATAGACCTCAAAGCCATCCTCGCCAGTATAACCAGTGCGAGAGATGATCACGTCGCCAATGGTCTTGCAGGTGTAGAAGGTTAATTCAGAGCATGGCAAGCCCAATACGCGCTCCATCACATCTTCAGACTCAGGACCCTGAACGGCTATCTGACCATAGAAATCGGAGCGGTTCTGCAGATCGATATCGAAGCCGTCGGCATTGTCTTGCATCCACGCCCAGTCCTTATCGATATTAGCAGCGTTGATGACAAGGAAGAAATCGTTCTCTCCCATCTTATAAACGAGGAGATCATCGACCGTTCCACCATTCTCGTAGCACATCATACCGTAAAGAATTTTACCTGAGGGCATATCCGTTACATTGTTCGTAAAAATGTGGTTCACGTAGCGTTCTGCATCCTTGCCCTTCACAGTAACCTCACCCATGTGGGAGACGTCGAAGAGGCCTACATGTTCACGAACAGCCAAGTGCTCTGGGGCAATACCTGCATTCTGGTACAACAGGGGCATGTCAAAGCCCCCGAACTCTACCATCATAGCGCCTAACGACAAATGCTTGTCGTAAAGACAGGTACGTTTGATTTTCTTTTCAAGTTCTTGTTTAATCGACATAGTTCTTAGTATTCATTTGTTCTATTTTTTCTACTTCATCGGGTGTCAGCATCAGTTCGCCCTGACAGAGGGTATCGCGAATGAGCACTTTCAACTCCTCGAGCGTCAACGAGGTGTGGTCTTTCAAAAGGGTGATGCGCTGGCGAACGCTCTGAATACCCTTCTTTTCAAGTTTCTCTGGTCCTGGAGTGATGGCCTGCAACATGTGCTCCATGTTGGTATCGTAAAGCATCGTACTATGGACTATACTCCGACCATTAAGGTGATAGCAGGCTGTTCCACAGATCTTATGATCGCCAATCATGATATCGTTATGACTCGTACCAGTGGCCTTGACACCTGCCTTGCGAAGCACCAAGAGGATCATCTGGACGAACTGATTGAAGGCAAAGCCCACATTCTCGCCAGTCGTGATATACGACAACATCAGATTGTCCATATCGGCATACACACAACCTCCCCCACTCTTGCGACGAATGACCTTGATGCCATGCTCACGGCAATAATCGAGGTTGACCTCGTTTTCCACCACCTGGTTGCGCCCATAAATAACAGTGGGCTCCACCTGCCACATAAAGAAACAATCAGACTCGCTGACATATCTCGCCACATATTCCTCCATCGCCAGATAGAACGATAGGGGATGTACTTCAGTAGTTGGCAGGGCGATATACTTCATAATAATAAGACGCTTGCAGATATCTCAGTTCTGCTTCGAGCATCTCAAGTTTGGGCATGGGGTAGCCAGCCTCTCGGGCTATCTGGATGGGACGACTATAGATATAGTAGATCTCCATCTGACGGTGGAAGTCATAATCGAGCTTCATCGAGGGAGAATAAGGCGTCATATTGTCTGTCATCTCAATCATCTTGTCGATGAAGGACTCGTCGAGTCCTGTAATACCCTGATGGCGAGCTGCTCCTACCACCTCGGACATTAGGTCTCGAATGAGTTGACGGGTAGCAGGATTTTTCAAGAGCAGATCGGTCTGCGTGTTGAGGGCTACCGTCATACCATTGAAGGGCATGTTCCATACAGCCTTCTTCCATCGGGCCTCATCATAGGGTACAGAGCCCGCCTGAATACCAGCATTGACAAAATCATTCAGGATAGCAGTAAAGACGCTCTCATCCTTACAAGAGTAGTTGGCGAGATTGATGCTGCCATAGCACTGATGATTCACACGACCAGGCTCTGTCTTAGCAGAACAGATAAATGCAAGCCCAGCTACCAGTTGGACATCGGGAAACATTTTCTGCACATCGGCTTCTACCCCAATGCCATTTTGTATTAGTACCACAACCGTATGCTCATGGAGCAATGGCGGCAAGAGATCAGCAAGCAGATGATTGTTGGTGGTTTTCAGACCCACAATCACCACGTCGCACTTCGGCATATCAGCCGCATTCTGATACACATTCACATGGTCGAGATGGAAAGAACCGTCGCAGGAATCCACCTGCATGCCACGTTCTTTCACAAACTGGTAATCACTATGCGATAAAAAATGAACTTCTTGTCCACTATATGCCAGCTTACTGCCATAAAAGCCGCCTATGGCACCTGTACCAACTATTCCGTATTTCATCAAGGATGATTTTTCTGCAAAAGTACGAGGAATATTTGATATTTCCAAATCTTTTCAGGAAAAAACTTGGTACAAAAATAGAATATTTTTGCAAAAACCTTTGCGATTTCTTAAATTTAGCGTATCTTTGCACACATAAATAATTCAAAGTGGAAAAAAAGGAATTAACACTACTGAATGGGATCAAGTCACCGGAAGACTTGAGACGACTGGATATCAACCAATTGCCCCAGTTGTGCGACGAGCTTCGTGAGGATATTATCGAGGAAGTGGCTGTGAATCCCGGACATCTGGCTTCGAGTCTTGGCGTGGCGGAGATTACCGTTGCACTCCATTATGTCTATAACACCCCAGAAGATCGTATTGTGTGGGACGTGGGCCATCAGGCTTACGGCCATAAGATTTTGACAGGAAGGCGTGAGCAATTCTGCACCAACCGTAAGTTGGGAGGCATCAAGCCCTTCCCATCTCCCACGGAGAGCGAGTACGACACGTTTGCCTGTGGTCATGCCAGCAACTCCGTATCGGCAGCACTGGGTATGGCCGTAGCTGCAAAATTAGAAGGCAATAAGGATCGCCATGTGGTAGCCGTTATTGGTGACGGTGCCTTGAGTGGAGGTTTGGCCTTTGAGGGACTTAACAATGCCTCGTCGTCACCTAACGACTTGCTGATTATTCTCAACGACAACAACATGTCGATTGATCGTTCGGTGGGTGGTATGAAACAATATCTGCTGAACTTGAGCACCAACGAGACCTACAATGCCATCCGCTTTAAGGCCTCGCGCTGGATGTACAACAAGGGTATGCTCAGCGATGATCGCCGTAAGGGTCTTATCCGCTTTTCAAATGCTATCAAGAGTGCTATTTCGCACCAACAGAACATCTTCGAAGGTATGAACATCCGCTACTTCGGACCGTTTGACGGACATAACGTGAAGGAGTTGGTTCGTATTCTCCGACAGATGAAGGACATGAAGGGACCGAAGTTGTTGCACCTGCACACCCAGAAAGGACATGGCTATGCCCCAGCTGAGAAGGATGTCACCGTATGGCACGCCCCTGGTAAGTTTAACCCAGATACAGGTGAGCGTCTGGTGGATAATGATCCCAAGAAACCCCAGAAATATCAGGACGTGTTTGGGCACACCCTGTTGGAACTGGCCAAGCAGAATCCGAAGATTGTCGGTATAACACCAGCCATGCCCTCAGGCTGTTCGATGAATATCATGATGAAGGAGATGCCGGAGCGTTCCTTCGACGTAGGTATAGCAGAGGGGCACGCAGTAACCTTCTCAGGAGGTATGGCGAAAGACGGATTGTTACCCTTCTGTAATATCTATAGCGCCTTTGCCCAAAGAGCTTTCGACAATATCATCCATGATGTGGCCTTACTAAACCTGAACGTGGTGTTCTGCTTTGACCGGGCAGGACTCGTGGGTGAGGACGGTGCTACCCATCATGGTGCTTTCGACTTAGCTGCTTTGCGCCCCATCCCCAATCTGACCATCTCGTCACCGATGGATGAGCACGAGTTGCGCAGACTGATGTACACGGCTCAGTTGCCGGATATGGGACCTTTTGTGATTCGCTATCCAAGAGGTGGCGGCGTACTGCAAGATTGGCGTTGTCCATTTGAAAAGGTGGAAGTTGGCACAGGTAGGAAGATGCACGAGGGTGCCGACGTGGCCGTACTGAGCATTGGTCCGGTAGGCAATAATGTGACCGATGCCATCGCTAAGATGGGCGACAGCATTAGCGTAGCCCATTATGACATGCGATTCCTGAAACCACTCGACGAGAAGATTCTCGAAGAAGTCGGCCAGAAATTCAAGCGCATCATCACCGTAGAGAATGGAGCGAAGAGAGGTGGACTTGGTTCTGCCGTTCTGGAATGGATGAACGATCATAACTACCAGCCTAAGGTGGTTCGCTTAGGATTGCCCGACGAGTTTGTGGAGCATGGTACTGTGAATGAACTACAGCACATCGTAGGCATCGACACAGAAGGTATCATCAAAGCCATTAAGGAGATATGAAAATCATCATAGCTGGTGCAGGTGCCGTGGGTACTCACCTGTCGAAACTGCTTTCTCGCGAACATCAGGACTGTGTGCTGATTGATGCTGACGAAGAAAGACTGGGCACACTCAGCGAATACGATGTGATGACCTATCAGGCCTCGCCCACCAGCATTCAAGCCTTGAAGGATGCGGGTGTACAACATGCTGACTTGTTCGTAGGAGTTACGCCCGAAGAGAGTATCAACCTGAATGCCTGTATCCTGGCCCATGCTTTGGGAGCGAAGAAGACCGTAGCCCGTATCGACAACTATGAATATCTGTCACAGGAGCTACAACCCTTCTTCAAGAACCTTGGCGTAGATTCACTGATCTATCCTGAGGTATTGGCAGCTATCGACATTACCAATGGTCTGAAGTTATCGTGGGTGCGCCAGCGTTGGGATGTGCACGACGGAGCACTCATCTTGCTGGGCATTAAACTGCGTGAGGCTGCAGAGATACTGAATCAGCCTCTGCGTAACCTCTGTGGTCCTGACGATCCCTATCACGTTGTATCCATCAAGCGCAATGGCGACACACTGATTCCTGGTGGTATGGACGAACTGAAGGTAAATGATCTCGTGTATTTCATGACCACCAAAGAATATATTCCCTATATCCGCAAGATTGTAGGCAAGGAGCATTATACCGATGTGAAGAACGTCATCATCATGGGCGGTGGAAAGACAGCCGTACGCGCAGCTCTGACCATTCCCAACTATATGAGTGTGAAGATTATCGAGAAAGATGCCCAACGATGTGAGCGACTGAACGAGTTGCTTGAGAACAATGAAGCCATGGTAATTCATGGTGACGGGCGCGACTTAGGTCTGCTTGAAGAAGAGGGCATCAAGAATACGCAAGCCTTCGTAGCCCTGACGGGTAATGCAGAAACCAACATCCTGGCCTGTCTGACGGCTAAGAAACTGGGTGTCAGGAAGACCGTTGCCATGGTGGAGAACCTCGACTATGTATCGATGGCAGAGAGTCTGGACATTGGCACCATCATCAACAAGAAGACCATTGCAGCCAGCCATATCTTCCAGATGATGCTTGACGCTGACGTGGAGAACCTGCGTTCGCTAATGCTCGTTGATGCAGAGGTGGCAGAGTTTACTGCCGCTGAAGGTTCGAAGGTCACCAAGAAACCTGTGAAAGATCTGGGTATGCCGTTCGGTGTGACCATTGGTGGATTGGTGCGTAATGGTACCGGTATGCTCGTGAATGGTAACTCTCAGATTCAGGCTGGCGACTCTGTCATGGTGTTCTGTCATGAGCAGAAACTGAACAACGTAGAGAAATTCTTCAAAAAGAACGCGATATGGTAAACTTCCGTATCATCAGCAAGATCATCGGGTCGCTGTTGTTCATTGAGGCATTCTTCATGGCTTGGTGCGCAGTGATGTCCTTCTACTTTAATGAGGACGACCAGATCGCGTTTCTGATGTCGCTGCTGATAACTTTCGGATGCGGATTCCTTTTCCTTTTCATGGGCAGAAATGCAGAGAACTCTCTGAGTCGTCGTGATGCCTATCTGCTAGTAACTGCGGTATGGCTGATCTTCTCGCTTTTCGGCATCTTCCCCTTTATGATCCATGGCAGCATTACGAATCTGACGGATGCTTATTTCGAGAGTATCTCAGGTTTTACTACGACAGGAGCTACTATTCTCGACGACGTGGAATGCCTGCCCCATG
>Ga0310696_10005988_pt1 | contig 14540 bp, 10 predicted proteins | sample AusTroGonzalo_MG_4_FD_203885 | JGI IMG/M metagenome (GOLD analysis project Ga0310696, IMG submission 203885) | Bovine rumen microbial communities from tropical cattle in Woodstock, Queensland, Australia - Gonzalo_02 (v2) (version 2) | ecosystem: Host-associated > Mammals > Digestive system >...
TCGACAAGTTCTTTCGGCGTGCCTTGGCGTAAGGGCTGGTGTGGCGCCATCACCCAGAGGCGGTCGGAGTGGCGGAGGAGCAGGTCGAGGTCGTGGCTGCTGAAAAGGATGGTTTTGTGCTGCTCGCGCGAGAGTTTGTGCATGATATTCACCAATTCGATTTTGCTCGGATAGTCTAAGAAAGCGGCAGGTTCGTCCATGAAGATGATAGGCGTGTCCTGTACCAAAGCCTTGGCAATCATTACCTTTTGTTTTTCGCCATCGCTCAACGAGACGAAGTTGCGGTTGGTGAGATGACCGATGCCGACGGTCTGCAGGCTGTCATAAATGATTTGTTCGTCCTCGTCTCTCAGTCGTGCCAGAAGTCCAAGTTGTGGATAGCGACCGGCCGCCACGATGTCGAAAACCTTCAGGAAGAGGTCGTCGGGCTTCTCAGTCAGCACGAGGCTGAACAAAGAACTGCGCTCAGTGGGCGAATAGTCGCGCAAGTCTTTGCCAAAAAGCTTGACCTCACCACCGATGGGCTTGATGCTGGCCGAGAGCGTCTTGAACAGCGTCGTCTTGCCCGATCCGTTGGGACCCGCCAAAGCCACTATGTCGCCTTCGCTGAGGCTGACGTTGACCTCAGGAATCAGCGGCTGGCCTTTGTAGCCGATTAACAGATTCAATGTTTTTAAGACCTCTTGCATGTTTTTATTTTTGGGATTGCCTTACGGCAAGAAATCATTCAAAAATAGAATGAAAATATAACAAAATGATTTTGAGGGATTTTGAAAATGATTTTTCGTAGATTTCTTGCGAAGCAATCCATAATTACAAATTATTGAGTTTGACTAAATCGTTGCCGGTGGAAGATGACCCACAAAACAATGGGAGCGCCAATGAGTGCCGTGACGGAGTTGATAGGCAGGTTGCCTTCGAAGGAGGGCAGACGCGCGATGAGGTTGCAGAACAAGGCCAAGTCCATGCCGATGAAGGCCGTGGCGGGGATGAGCAGCTTGTGGTCGCTGCTCTTGAAGAGGAAACGCGCGATGTGCGGTACGGCCAAACCCAAAAAGGCGATTGGCCCACAAAACGCCGTGATGAGTGCCGTGAGGAAGCCTGAAGCCAAGATGATGAGCATACTGCTTCGTCTGATGTTGACGCCGAGGTTTTCGGCATAACGTTCGCCCAACAGCAAGAGGTTCAACGTTTTAAACAACAGGAACGAAGCAATTGTGCCACCCACAACGGCGATGGCAAAGAAAGGCAATTGAGCCTTGCTCACATTGGAGAAACTGCCCAAGCCCCATATAACAAAGGAGTGCAGCCCTTCCTTTTGGCTGAAGAATTTCAAAATATCAGTGACCGAGCCTGCAATATAGGCAATCATGATGCCCACCAGCACGAGGCTGACCATGCTTCTGAGCCTTGAACTCAGCGCGAGGATGAGCAACAGCACCGCAAAGGCGCCCAAGAAGGCCGCCACAGTGACACCAAACGTGGACCACAGCGACAACGTATTGACAGACAGCCCCGTAGCCGTGCCCAATAGAATGACCAAAGCCACGCCCAGGCTCGACCCGCTGCTGATACCCAACAGGGAAGGGTCGGCCAAGGGATTGCGGAACAGGGTTTGCATCAAAAGGCCTGAAACGGAGAGACCTATGCCTGCCAGCAGTGCCGTAATGGCCTGAGGCAGACGGTAATCCAAGATGATGGCGCGGTAGGTGGAGCCTTCGCCACCGAAGACCGCCGCCCAAATCTCCTTCATCGGAATGGACACCGATCCGAAGCACAGGTTCATCACGAAAAGCAACAGTCCAACCGCCACAATTCCAATGGAAATCAGTAGGATAGGGGCGGTTTGGCGGGGGACTATGGATGGGTTTTGGAGCATTGATTTTGAAATTCGGTTGCAAAGATAGGGGATTTTATAATATCGTTTTGTGTGGTTGGAAAAATTTGTCATCCTGTTATTATTAACGTGTCCGCCCTGTTGGTTAGGGCATTCACGTTGTTTAAGGCGCACACGCGGGTGCGCCCCTACGCCGCACAATCTATCATAATTGTTTGGTTGAACGAAAAAAAATGTATTTTTGTCGTCGAAATTTTAAAACAATCCACAATGAAAATCAAATACCTATTAAGAATCAGCGTGATGGCCTTGCTGCTTTCGTATGGAAGCCAAGGTTTTTCCCAGATCCAGTATTTCGAATGGCAAGGCATCCAACGGGAATATCTCGTCAGGACGCCCTCGCAGCCGAATGAAACCATGCCGGTTTTGTTCTTTCTACATGGCTTGGGCGACAACATCACACGCCTCGACAGAGAATTCCAATTCTCACAGATTGCAAATGAGTTTGGCTGGGCCATCGTGGTGCCTCAAGCGCGAAACGAAGGCTTCGGCACCATGTGGAATGCGGGCCTGATGAGCAGCAATACTGACGATTCGGGCTTCCTGATGGCGCTTCTCGACTCGCTCGGCGTGCAATACCCCCTTGATATGGACAGCGTCTTCTTCACTGGCTTTTCGATGGGCGGCTTCATGACGCATCGCATGGCTATCGAGCATGGCGACCGCATCACGGCCTGCGCGCCTGTCAGCGGATTGATCACGCATTCTATGGCCAATCTTTCAGCGGTGCCTGTGAGGATGCTGCATATCCACGGCACTTCCGACCCTGTGGTGGGCTATGATGGCAACTCACAATACTTCGGCAGTAACCTCGGTCTCAGCGTGGAAAACATTCTCAATTACTGGAAAGCTGCCAATGCCACGGTCGATGAGCCCGTCATAGACACTTTCCCCGACTTGAAAAACGATGGCTTGCGTTTCGTGCGATACAGCTATCAAGGCGAGAAGGAACTACAACACATCAAAGTGATTGGCGGCAACCATACATGGTATCAAAGCGCGGAGCAATACGACATCGGCTATATGGATGAAATCCATAGGTTTTTCACGACCAAGGACGGAGGCAATGTCGGCACGACCGAAGTAAGCCAAAGCACCTTGCATTTTTGGCCCAACCCAACATCAGGACGAGCCATCATCGAAACCGAAACGGCAACCACAGTGGAAGTGTTTGATATGCAAGGCCGTATCGTGGTAAAGCAGCAGTTGAAACAGGGCTCGAACCCAATCGACCTTAGCCATCTTCCCAATGGATTGTATTTCCTTAAAGGAGAAAACGGCGCATTGGGAAAAGTGATTGTCTTGAGATAAGGGTAATTCGCTAAAAAATTTGCTCCTATTAGAACCGCAACGTCAAATTCCCCATGATTGTAAATCCTGCCATCGGGATGAAACCGATTTGGTAGTAGCGGTTGTCGTTGGGATGACCGTAGCTGTCGCAGATGGCTGAATAGACCCAGCCGCTGGCAGCGTAGCGCTTGTTGAAAATGTTGTTCAGGTTCACCTTGAACTCGGCCTCTTTGAGAACGCGCTTGGGTCTCAAGATGTAACCTAGGCTCACGTTCGAGGTGGAGAAAGCTGGCAGCGAGCGGTCGAGATTCTCGGTGTTGTCGAGATACATGCGCGAGACATAATTGGTATGCCAAGTGGCCGAAAAGCCCTTGTGGTGGAAGGTGACGAAGCCGTTCAGAATCGTTGAGGGCGAGAAGGCCAAGGTCGAGTTGTCGTAATGGATGACATCAAAACCGTCGCCATCGTAAGGGTTCCCGTTGGCATCGACGTTGCCTTCCCAGTCGTCCCAGTTTTCAACATACTCGTCGAAATCTTTAATCTTGTTCTGGCTTAAGGCAGCATTGGCCTCTATGGTCAGCCACTTGGTGGGATTCACGCCGGCTTGCAGTTCCACGCCCATGCGGTAGGATTTCTTGATGTTGGTCGTGAGGGGCTCACCGATGTCGCTCACCTCGCCGGTCTGCACGAATTGGTTGGTGTAATCCATGTAGTAAAGGTTGGCTCCAAGCAAAATGATTTGATTGTCGAAGTTGTAACCCAGCTCATAGTCAAGGAGTTGTTCGGGAACAGGGGGAGGGTAGGAGCCGTTGTCGGTGAAGTTGTTGCGCTCCGGCTCGCGGTGGCTCATGGCCACGGAGGCGTATGCATGATGGTTGTCCAAATCCCAAGAGATGCCGCCTTTGGGGTTGAAGAAAGGATATTTCTCGTGGATGTCCAAGGGTTGGTTGTAGTATGCTTTGCTTATTGTGTCATAATAAAACTTGTCGTTGATGCCGTTTGTCATATAATCGACATAGCGGAACTGCACATCGCCGAAAATGGTCCAATGCTTGCCGAAAGTGAAAGCGGCCTTGACGAAAGCACTACCGTCGAATTTTCTGGCATCGGAGTTGTAATACTGGTAGTCGCCGTCGGCGAGATATTTATTGGCGATTTCTTCATTGGCTATATAAGTGACATAGCCGAAATGGTTTCCTGTGAAGTTCTGCACCGCGAGGCCACCGATGACGTTCCACTGCCCGTCTTTGTAGTTGGCGTTCCAAACGAGGCCGTAGGTGTCCTGACGGAGACCTTTTTTACGCACGGCGTCAGATTTTACGGGCTTCCCATCCGCCTTGAACTCGTTGATGCCGAATTTCTCAGCCAATTTGTTATTGTAACGGAATTCCTCGTAATAGCCGTAGCCGTAGGTGTAATGCAGCGTGGCCGTCGTCACCCAGTGCTCGTTGATTTCCCAAGCGGCAGAGAGGATGTTATGGTCTTGCCAGAAGTTGTCAGTGGTGCGGTCCCAATAACTGCCGTCATTCATTTGGTAGCGTTCGGTCATATAGTTGCCGTTCTCGTCTTTCACGAAAAGGCCGTTTTCGTCTGTCACGAGACGTTCATAAAGCGAGTTGTACTGGCCAAGGCCGACATTGTACATATCTTCGTAATTATGAATGCCTGTGTGCACGGAATAGGTCCAAGAGCCGTCATCGTAGCAGCCATCCATGAGGGAATAGTTATTGTCGCCTGCCACCACGCCGTTCCATGCCTGACCAGTTCTCTCGAAGTTGCCGATGTTCTTGTAGCGGAGTTGGAAGTTCTTGTTGATATAGGTGATGCCGCCGTAGTAGCTTCCGCTTCTGCCCTTGGTGCCATGGATGAAGCCATCGGTGTTGGTCTGGTGGTAGGCACCATCGATGATGAGGTGGTTCCACAAGAGGCCCGTCGAGGCTTTTGCGCCAAAGTTGAGGGTATTGAACGAGCCGTAAGAGCCTGTAATTTCACCACTTGGTACTAATGAAGGCGTTGCCGACGACAAGGCCACTGTGCCACCGAAAGCACCGTCGCCGTTGGTGGAGGTACCCACGCCGCGCTGGATTTGCACGGAGCCTAAAAGCGAGCCATAGCTGTTCATGTTGGCCCAAAACACGCATTGGTCCTCGGGCGAATTGAGCGACACGCCATCCAAGGTGACGTTGATGCGCGAGTCGCCGGCACCGCGGATGCGCATGTAAGACGTACCTGTTCCTACGCCATTCTCGCTCCACGCGATGATGCCAGGTGTCTTGGCGAAAAGGAAGGGCAGCTCTTGACCCGTTTTCGAGAACTCATTCAGTTCCACCTTGTTGATGTTGGTGACGGCAAAAGGCGCATTTTTCTGCACACGCACGCCGCTGACTACCACTTCGTTTAATTTGTGTACTTTAAGGGAATCATGAGGGGTGCGGATAACAGGAATTCCAACTTCAGTAGGGAGACCGCTATTCGGATTAAGCTCCATTATGAAATTCACCGTCGCATTATCCTCTATTTCAATGGTTTTTGTTTGTGGTATATATATAACACCAGATGATGCAGTAATTGTGTAGCGCCCTGGTTTTACATCTTTGAAAGAATACAATCCATCAAAATCAGCTCTGGTTTGTAACCCAGAAGGCTCAAGTTTGATATCCACAAAAGAAAACGGAATGCTGTCGGTGTCGAATACCGTACCAGAAATAGTGAATTGGGCATGAAGGCTTGTCGCCATTAGTGTGGCGAGCATGAGGAGTAAAGATTGTTTTTTGAGCATAACTCGTTGATTTAATTGATTTGACTTCGAGACTTCGGGACTTTGAGACTTTGAGATTTTGGGACAAAACCAATTGTCCTGTAGTCTCGTCGTCCCGAAGACCCGCAGTCATATTAAATCAATAGAGGAATGTTGAGGAACTCGTTTCCCTGTCTCGGCATTATCCGTATCAGGTGCAAAGGGTTTGATCTCAGCCTGTCTTTCAATCTGCGTAGGCAGATAAGGCACCCCTATTGGTAGCGGCGGCAAAATTAGGAATTATTTTTGTACCGAAAGGAAAAAACTCATCAAAATTTCAGCCTTAGCGAGATTTCCGACATGAAGTCGTGCTTTTTGTATTTTTCGGAAGGGACGCGGCTGCGATATTCGTAGGTAAACGCAATGTCAAGGAACAGCTTTTTCGAGAGTTTTGTCTGCAATTTCGTCTTGGTATTGATGATGAAGTCGCTAAAATCAAGCACCGAAGGCTGATAATAGGTGAGATTCAACAGGGTCAGGCTCTCGGTAAGCTTCTGTTTGATTTTCGGACGGATGGAAATGCGGTAGTTGTTTTTCGGAAGCTCAGTGGTGTCGGTGTAGTCAATCCAATCAAAGACAAAAGCAGCACTGATGGAATAGTCACAAATTGAAGGCTTTACGTAGATTCTGTACTTAACGCCGATAAGCCCGCTCGACTTGAGGTCGTAGCCTTTGTATTTGTTGGTCAGCATTTCGTAAGCCAAAAACGGTGAGAATCTCCCATATTGCTTGTAATCCAGCTTTATTCCTCCATTGATCTCGAAATTCGTCTCTTTCCATTTTTGCGTCGGGTCGTTCTTGTCGATGAGTGAACTGTAGAGGACCTTGTAGTGGAAGTCGAAGGCAAGAAGGCTGTCATTGCGATTGATTGAAGCGGAATTGTTGAGGTTGAATGAGTTTACGTTGCCTGTATGCAGCGATGTTCCAAGGCCAAAATCAAAGCTCCATTTGTTTTGCCCCAATAGTTGCATTGAGCTGATAATCAGCAATATGAATAAGAATAAGCGCGGTGTTTTCATTGTTTTGCAGAAGAAAGAAAATCAAATATCTAAAAACCAATAAAATAGCATAAATATCCAACGACAGCTGCGACAAGGGCGTTGACGATTTTCGCCTTCACGAAGCTGCGTTTGCTTTCGGCGAGTAAGGGGAGTGAAGCATGACCATCTTGCGAGATGCTGCTGGCCAACAGCACCGAAAACGGCACAGTGCCCGTGGCAAACAAGGTGACAAACAGCAGATGCGGCCCCGACTCAGGAATGATACCGATGAGCACGGCCAACAAAATCATCCAAGGTATATTGCTGGAAATCAGACTTTCAAGGTCGAAGTAGTGCAGCCCGACTTGGATAACGAGCAGCGCGCCGAAGGTCCAGAGGAAGATGCTCAGGAAGTGCTTGCGGATGATATGCTCCCAAAGGTGCTCCTTGATGATATGCTCACCCGCCGTGGCGATGAACCACACCACAAACAGGCTGACGGCGGCAAAAACGAGGTTCATCCAATATTCGTCGAAGATATTCAACTGGGTATGAACGGCTTCCTCGTGCTCGTGTTCGTGCTCCAACATGCCGAAAGCCAAGGCCACGATGAACAGGATCACTCCTAACAGAAGGGCTATGCGTTCCGCGCTGGCGTGTTTCATGTTGCGGAAAGTGGGCCTTTCCACGGTTTCTCTTTCCTCCTCATGGATTTGGTAGCCGTCTTCGCAGCCTTCATGTTTGCCTTTTATGTCATGCCCTCGGGCATCAATAAAACGCAAACGGTCCACCAACAAGCCCGCAACGACAGCCACCACAAACAAAACTACCATCAGCAGCAAGGCTTCCTTGGGAATCATGGCAAGCATGACGAAGGCTTCGTCGCCGGACGAGGCTATCATCATCGCGACTAACGCGCCGAAACTCAGCAACTTATGCGAATACATCGCCACGGCGGCGAAACCGCCCATGCAGCCTGGAACGATGCCCAAACCCGCGCCTAAGACGACTTGGCCGAAGCGGTTCTGGCGCAGCTTTGAGAACCATTTGCCGTGCGAATGTATGTTGACGTACTCAATCATCAGCATCATGATAATCACTAAGCCGGTGATTAAGATGCTGTTTCTCAGCACATCCAAAAACAAGTCCAAAAAATCGTGCATAACTCTAAAATGAGCGGCAAAAATAATAATTATTATCTTTGCCGCGAAAAAGTTCTTTATATCGGCGTTTTGACAGGCTCAACAACCTTGGTTTTTATAGGTTATGATCTTAGCCTTTCGAAGGGCCGAAGTTACATATAATAGATGAATCAACGATGAAAAAAGAAGACTGTTTTTACTTGGGTCGCGTGGCCAAGACCCACGGCTTGAAAGGGGAGGTGACCATCAAATTAGAGGTCGACGACCCTTCGGCATATCTTGAAATGAAGCATTTCTTCCTCGAAATCAACAAAGTACTGACGCCGTTCTTCGTGGAGAGAATCACCCCGAACGGCGACAAGTTCTTCATGGCCGTGCAGGACGTCAAGACCATCGAGCAGGCGCAAAACCTGGTCGGGAAATCGGTGTATCTACCTTTGGAAATGCTGCCCAAACTCAGCGGCAAGCAGTTCTATTTCCATGAAATCGTGGGCTTTACGGTCGTCGACAGCGAGAAAGGCGAACTGGGCCCTGTCAGCCAAGTGCTTGAATACCCCACACAGGCCATCTTGCAGGTGATGAAAGGCAAAAAAGAAGTCCTCATTCCCATCCTCGACCAGGTAATCCAAAAGGTCGAAAGAGATAAGAAAATACTTTATATAACCGCTCCTGAAGGACTGATAGACATGTACTTACAATGACCGATGCACGCCCATTCCACTTCAAGCATTTCAGCCTATTTCATCATCGCTCGACGATGAAAGTGGGCACCGACGCCATTCTGCTCGGTCGCTGGGTGGAGGTGAGGCCGACGGATGTGGTCTTGGACATTGGCACGGGCTGCGGCCTGCTGCCACTGATGTTGGCGCAAAAAGGTGTAAATCAAGTGGATGCGGTGGATATTGATGCCGCTTCCATTGAGGAGGCGACAGTTAATTTTGAGGCCTCGCAGTGGCACGACCGACTGAAGGCCTATTGCACGGACATTGTTGATTTCCAAACGGATAAGTTGTACGATTTGATTGTCTCCAACCCGCCGTTTTTCAACCGTTTCTCCAAGTGCGACTCGGAGCGGAAAAGTCGGGCGAGGCACAACGACGCGGGGCTTCCCTACGAAACGCTTTGCGCGGTGGTGTGCCGTTTGCTGAAGCCCGAGGGACGTTTTGCCGTCGTGCTGCCCGTAAGCGTGATGGCGGAGTTTCTGAAGGTGGCCGAAAAGTCAGGATTATTCCTTCGCAAAAAAATGAATATCATACCCATAGAAGGCAAAGAGCCCAACCGTGTCCATTTGGAATTAGGATGGGAGGAATCGGCCGCCGTCGAGGAGGAAAGTTTCACTATTCGCGACCGAAACAAGCGCTTCACGCCGCAATACAACGCATTTCTAAAGGATTATTATCTGGGGCTTTGACAAAAAAGGCTGCCACAATATGACAGCCCTATAACTCCAAACTCCACACTCCTAACTCTTAACTATTTCTTCGTCGATGAGCGGTTCGACTTGCTCCTGCGTTCGTTGAACATGTAGACCACCCTGAGCGTGATGGAGTTGTTATATTGCAATTGCAAAGGCTGCACGCTGACATCGTCGTCCTTTAGGATTGTTTCGTTGATGTCCTTGTAAAACAGCCTTGTACGGATAGGCATCAGAGAATATTGATAACGCAATTCGGCGTGGAGGCCTTCCCAAATGCGCACCTTGAGGTCGGCACAGATGCTGAGGTCGTTGGGGCGATAGGTCTTCGAATTAGCGATGACTTGCGGTATGGTGACGGTGTCGGGGAAGCCCGCGCTATAGACGATTTCAGCCAGTTGGTAGATGTTGTTCACCTTGCTGATGTCGGGCAAGTCGTCCTCGTTTTCCTTCCAGTGCAATTGGCCGTCGCCGAGGCCCATGTCGGTCGGGATGCCACAGCTGATTTCCCTAATTCCGACCACACGCCCGTAGGAAATGCCAACGCCAACGCTGAAGCGGTCCTTGTCGTTCAAGTAAACCATCAACGGGACCTCAACGTAATTGAGATTCAAGTGGTAAGTACCTGTGTATGAACCTTGATGCAGGTTTAAGGAGTCGTTTTTGTTGGCTCCTTTTTGGCTGAAGAGCACCTCCAATCCCACGTCCAAGAAGTTCGTGATGGGCACCAAGGCACCTGCGCCGGCATGAACGCCGAATTTCCTGTAGCCAAAGCATTCGTCGCCGTCCACTTGGCTGATGATGCCGCCTGCAAACACCTCGCCCTTAATGATTTGAGCGTGAAGCAGGGCAGGGGCAGCCACCAAAGCGGCCAATAACAGGGTAAAGATTCTGAATTTCCTCATTTTTAACTCCAATTTTATGGATAAACTAAATATCGGGCGTTTTATTGCGGAACGGTGAGCAATTTTGTGAAATCATCGTCAATTCAGGTGCTGGCCCGACACGTTGTAGCGCTTTCCGTCCTTGATGATGACGATTTGCCCGTTTTCAAACACCTTTTGAACTGACGTTTCCGTCGGGTCGTCTTGGTTTTCGCCAATGCCGTAATCGTTTTTCTCAATGGGCTCTGACCAAACAATCTCCGACTCGGTGCCGTTGGCGAACACTTCGCTGATACCGAATCGATACATCCCTGCGGGGGCATTACTCCAAGTCGAGTCAAGGAAAGACGAGCCGATGGCATCTTCAGCAAGCAATATGGTGTTTTCTTCGCTGTCGGCGCGATAGATGCGATAGTTTACAATTTGTGCAAGGTTGCTCCTAACTTTATAAATTCGAACGGTGTAGCCAACAACCACAAACAAAGCTTCTTCTCCATTGTACTTCCCAGTGCAGGTGCCTAAACTTTCGTTGCTTTCGCCAAATGCAAGCAGAGGTTGATCGAAGATGAAGTTGTTGTTGATGTCATAATCGTAAACGCCTAATTCCCTTGACATCAATAGATGGGGATTCCCGTCTTCAGCAATGACATATCCCGTACCGTTGATGTAATCAGTATGTGTTGATGGACTGGATTTGATTCTTTGGCCTTGACGGTTATAAAGGTTGGTTTCGTAATTCCGCCCAAGCCAAAAGCCATCATATTCGGGGTCGTAAGTTAATGTTCCGAACCAATTGGTCAGGGTTAGGCTCTCGGTGACCGTTTTGTTTTCGAAGTCGACGAGGAACAATACTTTATAAACTTCCATAGAGTTGTTACAATAAAAATTGGTTCCATCGTATGCCAGACATGTGGCACCAATGAAGTCTTCTATGTTGAACCGTTCAACCAAATCTCCGTCCATAGTGTATTTTCCAAACACGAAAGTAGGGTTGTTCCATTCTGCGTAGGTGACATAGATATACTCGTCATCGGTGGCTATGCCGCCAAGTTCTTCGTCAATTTCAAACTGTTTTAAGAGTATCCATTCGGTATCGGCGCGATTCCACGTCAGACTCACGCCAGTACTGTTCGGATTGTTTGCTTCGGGCGAGTAATTCGCCGTGATTTCGCCAACAGGAAAGCAAGAGAAATGTGCCTCGATGTGAATGGTGTCTATTTCAACGCTAAAGGTGTAGGACAAGGTGTTGGAAACGGTTTCTCCCTCTTTTTTCCAGCAGAAGAAATCAACATCTGGCGCTGGCGTCACGGTTAATGTGCACTGCTCGCCGATATGGTATTCGCCGCCGCCTTCTATGCTGCCTGAAATGGAAGGATAGGCCGAGGTTATCACGATACAGGGGTCGTATTGGGGAATGATGTCTAAAATGGCGCTGTTGCTGGAATTGAAGTTGTATCCGTTGGGATTCAGGTTGCCCATGGCATAATAGCCGTTGCCTGGGCCACCCCAGCCCATATTGAAATGGAACAGGTCGTTGTCGTCATACCCATCACAAACAAAGGCATGAGCGCCGGAGCCACTGCCAAAATACATTATGGGACGTTGCTGGTCAAGGTCGTTCTTCAACAACGACACCCATGCCTCGTCGTCGTAATGCTGTTTCTTTTCCAAATGCATTCGTCTCGAGTAATCGAAATACTGCCTCATAGCGGGGATGATTCTAGTAATAAGGGCATTAGAGCCATTGTTGCCATAAGCCATATCCACCGAAACGCCGCAATGGAACAGAAGAGTGGCCACAGCCTCAATCTCGGCATCGGAAGAGTTGTCGGTCAAGGAGTCGGGCATTAGGGTCCAGCCGTAGGATGTGCTGCCAAAATCGGCGGAAAGCGTAGTCCCCGCACTGCTATAGGAATGGTTGCCCCAGCCTTGGGCTGGATAATTCCAGTGGTGCATGATTTGTCCCATAGCGATGGCCACGCAGCCCACTTCGGCATGGTTGCAAGGGCCTTGCATCTCAGGGCAGAGGTTGTTGTATAGGCAGCCTTGGTGCCATTTTTCGGTCAACAAGGGGGCCACGGCTTGGGTTTGTCGGTCGTTGAGCCTACCGGTGGCTTTCACCAGTTCCCATTGCCTTGCTGTGGTTTCGTCGGCAACAATTTGGTTTTCAATGCCGTATTGAATCCTTGCAACGAAATCTTGTAGGTATTCCTCCATCTGAACGGGGACGTTGTCGGGGTCAAAACGTCCTTCATGGGAATAGGCGATAATGGGCGTTTCGCAATCGTCGGCGGCAACGATGACGAAGCCATTCTCAGTGTTGAAAACATAGAATGCGGCTTCGTTTTGTTCCGTCTGATAGGTGGTTATAAATTGCAAGTCGTTGGTTCCAATAAACTTTGATGCGACAACCTTGGCCGTTTCCCGATCAACGGGACGAGCGACAGCAACAAGGGACAAGCCCATGACCGCTGCAATCAAAAGAAGTGATTTTTTCATTAGGTTCATATTGTTTCAATTTTTGATGTCAGGCGTTTTGTTGCCTGAAATATAGTTAATTAGTTTCTTTTTTGGGCTGACACTATTTCGGGAATGGCCGTCCGAACACCGCAGGAAATGGGGTCTCAAACTCCATGTCCTTGTGTTTCAGGGGATGGTGGAAGCAGAGCTTGTAGGCGTGCAGGCACAGGCGACCCAAGGAATTGTCGCCGTTGCCATATTTCACATCACCCACCACGGGGTGCCCGATATCAGCCATGTGAACGCGAATCTGGTTCTTGCGGCCGGTCTCCAACTGCAGCTCGACCAAGGAATAGCCTTTGTGCGTCATTAGGGTCTCGTAGTAGGTCTCGGCGTACTTACCGCCGTTGTCGGTGGGGCTGGAGTAGGTGATGAAGGCCTTGTTGTCTTTCAGCCATGAGGCCACCTTGCCTTCTTTTTCGCGGATTTCGCCGCACACCACGGCCACATAGCGACGGTCGTAGACGGTGTTTTTCCAATCTTCCTCAAACATCAGGGCCACGTCTTTGCTCTTGGCGAAGAGCATCAGGCCACTGGTGTCGCGGTCGAGGCGGTGGATGGTATGGGCACGGCAACGTTGCTGCGTGCTGATAAAGTATTGGTTCAGAATGCCTTGCGCTGTGTCTTTCTCCTTCGTCGGGCTGTTGGTGAGCAAGCCTTCCTTCTTGTTGATGACGAGCAGGTATTTGTCCTCATAGACGATGTCGAGCCAAGGGTTGCGGAAACGTTCCTTGGCGGTGGGCTTGCCGATTTCTACGACCATGCCGGGCTGCAGGGCAAAGTCGAACTGGGTGGTGCGCTGCCCATCCACGCTGACGACCTTGTTGGCCAGCATGTTCTTGACCTTGTTCCGGCTGATGCCGTCGAGTTTCTTCATTAGGAAATCCATCAGCTTGGACTCTTCTTTGACGTTGAATTTCAGCGGGTTGCTCTTTGAATGTGGTACTTTTTTATTCTCTTTGTTCATTTTTTCTTAATTGACATTAGATTTCGGGACGCGAGACAGCGAATCCTAATCTTTAAATCATTGAATTTTAAATCTTTAAATTTGAAATCAGAACGGGTCGGCCTCTATGGAGGGTTGATAAGGAGTCATTTCATCTTCGTTGTTCATCCTGGAGCCAATGACCATCGAAGGGCTGTCGAATTGGTTGTTCGGCCCGATGGTGGTGAAGGCGCTGTTGTCGAAGCCTTGTTCAAACTCCTCAAAACGAGCGTATTGTCCTACGAAACGCAGCTCCACCTCGCCCAATTTTCCGTTACGATGCTTGGCAATATCGATGATGCTGTAGCCCTTGGGCTTGTCCTCGGCATCGACGCCATCTTTGTAATACTCAGGACGATAAATGAACATGACCATGTCGGCATCCTGCTCGATGGCGCCTGATTCGCGCAAGTCGGAGAGGATGGGCTTCTTCGAGCCAGGACGTTGCTCCACGCTACGGCTCAGTTGTGACAGCGCCAAAACAGGGATTTCCAGCTCCTTGGCCAAGCTCTTGAGAGAGCGCGAAATGGTGCTGATTTCCTGCTCTCGGTTGAGGCCTTTGTCGCCTTTTGCGGTCATAAGCTGCAGATAATCAATGAAAACCATTTGGATATCATGTTGCTGTTTCAGT
>Ga0310696_10005989_pt1 | contig 14540 bp, 15 predicted proteins | sample AusTroGonzalo_MG_4_FD_203885 | JGI IMG/M metagenome (GOLD analysis project Ga0310696, IMG submission 203885) | Bovine rumen microbial communities from tropical cattle in Woodstock, Queensland, Australia - Gonzalo_02 (v2) (version 2) | ecosystem: Host-associated > Mammals > Digestive system >...
ATATAAGTTTTACCATTGAATATAACAAACAAAAGAAAAATTCATAATGTGTAGGTGAAACGAAGTATTTTAGAATATACACTTTTACCACTGAATGTAACATACAAAAGAAAATCACATAGTTTGAGGTGAATTGAAGAATTTTCAATATATAAGTTTTACCATTGAATATAACAAACAAAAGAAAAATTCATAATGTGTAGGTGAAACGAAGTATTTTTTAAGTGAAGTGTACAAAAGCGAATGCGGTACATGAACTTAAAAAATACAAAGTTGCAACCAACAGTATGAATTTTTATTGTGATTAAATGTGCCTTATTTTTATTAATAGGTGGCAGGATCCCAATTCCAAAGTTCTTCTTGATAAGTAAAATAAACGTTCCTTAAAATTCTCTGAAAAGGAGAAAGTTTTCCATTTCCCTGAGAGCATATTCCAAGCCATTCATCATTAAACCAGGAATCTATGGTTGAGCCTTGCCATGCACCTAACATAGTATCATGTACTTTTGAAGAACCGACAAGCCACCATCTGTCAACCCAACAATAAACCACGCCGCCGATAGAATTCCCAACTTTATCTCCCCAAACGCTGTTATTTTCTATATCCTTCCAAGCACCTCTATGATATTTTGCCTGAAATGCTTCGTTAGTCATTTTTTTACTTTCATTCCATGCATCACATCCATATTCAGTAATAAGAACCGGTCTGTCAAACTCCATTTTAATTCTGTTCCATAAAGTACTGAACCCATAAGGACCGGAATATTGATTAAATCCCAAAACATCTATACTTGGTGAATATTTTGCAAAATATTTTACCATCTTTGTTGTAGCATTACATACGCCGACCGGATGTTTTTGATCAATGCTTTTTATCATCTGACAAGCTTCTTCAACAAATTTAGCATAAGTTTCCGGATATTTTGAAGCATTGGTTTTTGTTTGTGTAGAATTGGCACTATTTCCTTCGGAATCATTTTCATTACCTAACATCCACATTAAAATATACGGTTCGTTTTTAAATTCTTCAACCATATTTCTTACACTATCCAACATATTTTTTCTTTGAGTTTTATTATTATAATCGGTTCCGCTATACCAATCGGCACCGCTGCCTTTAGTATATGCCCCGAAAAAGTTGCCCATTATTACCATTATTCCGTAATTTTTATATAAATCTCTTAATAATTCTTTATTTACATTTTCGCTGTGATATATTCTTATTGTATTACATCCCATAGCTTTAAGAAGAGCAAAATCACCTACAACATTTTCACTACTGTCCTGATAATTATCTCTGTTCAAATCCACCCAACTATCATAAGGTCCGTCGGCTTTACCGTTATTGTTTCTGTCAGACCACATCCAATCATTTGTAGAAGGATCAGAAATTCCTACAACGTCAGCAGAATAAGCTACACCTTTTACAAAATAATTTTTGTTATTAACTTTTAATACCCAAACATCGTTTTTATTTTTGATAACTTTCACTTTTGCAAAAACGTTACCAAAAGAAACAAAAAACGACAAGCAGGTTATTGCTAAAATTAATAAAGTTTTTTTTGAAAACATTTATTTATATTTTTTCCATAAATCTTGTATAGAATAATATGCTTTTCTTAACTGTCTTTTAAAAGGCGAATCTTTACCGTCACCTATAGAACATAAGCCAAACCACTCTTCATATCCCCACCCGTCAATAAAAGGTCCCATCCATTGGCCTGTTTCATCATGAACATAAGGATCAAATTCAGGGGGAGGCCCGGCTTTCCACCATTCATCACACCACTCAAAAATTATTCCGCCCAAAGCATTTCCCGAGCCGTATCCTGCAACATTTTCCTGTATATTTTTTATACTGCCTTCATGATAAATTGCCTGATGTCTTTCATTTTCGTCCATATCATACATTGTACTGAATGCCGGGCAACCATACTCGGTAATAACAACAGGTTTTTCATATAATCTTGAAACATCTCTCCATAAGGTTCCAAACCCTTCCTTTCCTCTGTATGCATTTGCACCGTATATATCAAGGTCCGGGGCATTTTTCGCACATATATCCATAAACAAATGGTCCCCGTTACATATTGCAACCGGTCTTTGTTGCGGATCAAGTTCTTTTATCCTTTTTGCACATCTGTTTACAAACTGGTAATATGCAGGAATATCTTTTCTTACGTTACATCCGGTTCCTGCAGATACACCTACCACACCTACAGTCCCGTAATTATTTTCATTACCTAAAACCCACATTAATACATAAGGTTCATCTTTATATTCTTCAACCATTTTTTCAACACTTTTTAACATTCTTTCACACTGTTCTTCGTTGGTATAATCGGTTCCTTTAAACCATTCTGCCCCCGAATCTGTACAATACATACCTATAAAGTTTCCTATCATATACATAAATCCGTAATTTTTATATCCGTCCATAAGTAAATCTTTGTTGAAGTTAGGATAATGATATAACCTTAAAGTGTTTATTCCCATATCCTTCATAAGTTTGAAATCGCCTATAACCTGTTCATTTTCATCTTTTTTATCGTTTTTATTTTCATCCACCCATGATTCATACGGGCCATCAATTATTGAATTTCCATTATAATCGGCAAACATCCAGTCTCTTGAAGCATTTAATGTTCCGTTATCGGGAGATGTTCCTACAGGATTGGGAGAATAACATATTCCTCTTACTATGAAAGGCTTATCATCAACAAACAACTGATAATGCTTATTATTGTACTCCACAAGTTTGACATTACCTTTACCAACCGTCTTTTTAACGCCGATCTTATTCAAATTTACTTTTTTTACTTTCCAGTCTTTAGCTTTTGCTTTTACAAGTTTACCCGGATTTACTATAAACTCATCATTATTTTTATCATCATCATACCTGTTTATAACGTCAATTTCGGCATCTTTAAGCATTAAACCGAGCTCTTTATGCTCTCTGGTCAAATATTTGATTTTTTCAAGTGCTACCGGTGCAACATACCAAGGCGTTTTCCAAAAAGTAACACCTACTGCCGTAGGGAAAAAAACCAAAATTGAATAGTATGCCTTTATTGCTCTTTCATAATTGCCTGCGTTTTCAAGAGCAAGAGCTATATAATATTGTTTTACACCTGCCGATTCCTGTTCTGTTGCCCATTTATAATAGTTCAGTTCATAATCGGTAGTATTTACAAAATTCCATTTATTACCTTCTAATTTTTTTTCTTTATTTAATTCTTTATATCTTGGACTTTTATAAACAGAATCCCAATTCGGAAATATTCCTTCCCCGGAAGCTTCTTTTAATCCTTTAGAATCAGAAATGACATATTTATATTTATTCGTCCCTACATTTTTAAATTCGCCATATTTTTCGTAGTCTATTATGTCTTGTGTTCCAGGAGTGTATATTTTAAAGATTTTACTATTTTCATTTTGAGGTATATCTTGTTTTTTGCCTGCAGAAAAAACTTTTATACTTGAGAAAAACATTAAAGAAATTATCAAAACCGATAAATATAATTTTTTTGTCATAAAAACACTCCTATTTATTATTTTGATTTTATGATTTTTTAGGAAGGTAACGGAAAATGGGCAGTGCAGGGATTGAACCTGCGACCTCCTCCTTGTAAGGGAGATGCTCTCCCTAGCTGAGCTAACTGCCCACTTACTCCAATTGAACGAAATATAATTTACAAAATTATTTTTATTATGTCAAATTTATATTTTTAATTTTTTATTTAAGTTTATCTCTAAAATTTGTGGCAAACCTGAAATAAAGGAAACTGAAAAAGATATTTGTTATTTATTGACTATCGGTGTGGCAGCTATGATATTTTTGGCGGTTTGTTCCGCAAGTTCTTTGTTACCTATTTCCGAATAAATGGTTTCGGCTTCCTTAAATAAATTTAAAGATTCGTTCAATTCTTCGGCATTATTTGTTTTAAGATAATTTTTATATAAACTTAAAGCCAGGTTATTTTTGGTTTTGGCAATTAATATTTTGTTATCCGAATCAATTTTGAGTAGCACTTTTTTGTATATTAAAACAGAGTCGGAAAATCTTCCGTTAGAGTAAGCTTTTTCCGCTTTTGAAATATTCCAAGAAACGGACACCCTGTTGAAAGATTTCCCGACATATTTAATTACATCAAATAAAATTCCTGATATAACTAACCCCGTAATAAAACCTACAATTACGGTTACTGCAATATTTTTCACAAAAATTAGAAACCAAAGTTGAAAATTACAAATACCGGCAACATATTAGGTTTATTTTTAATGATATTAACTAAACCAATTTGTACACCGCCTTCCATACTATTGGTATAGTTAAGGAAACCTAATTGAAGACCTTTAAAAGTTCCTCTTGTCCAGTTAACAAAACCATATTGAAGACCTTTCATATCTTGTGCTAAGTTTACAAAACCTAACTGTGCACCAATTCCGTCATTGGTATTTGTTACTAAAGAATACTGAACACCTTTAAATGTGTCTGCTTGTGCATAAATCAATGCAAGTTGAAGACCTACAACTTCTTGTGTTTGTGTACCGATAGCAATTTCTAACCCTTTTGTCGTATCCCCGTTAGGAACGCAAACAGGCCCCCACAAAGATAACTTAATAGGTTGTGATGCCTGAGCTGCTGCACACAACATAACTACTGCAACCAAACTTAATACTACTTTTTTCATTTCCAATTCCTCCTGTTGTTTATTTTAATAATAAATTACCTATATCATTTATAAGGGTTCCAAAACCCGTTTGCTTTTTTGCACTCACGCAATAAACATCTTCTTTTTCTACTTCACACGTCTCACAAATTGTATCTTTTAATTTTTCCAAATTCAAGTTGTTGACTTTATCGGTCTTATTTGAAATAATCTTGAAAGGTTTATTCAAATTCCTAACCCAATCCATCATAACAAAATCAAGTTCGGTAGGTCCTACAAAAGAATCTATAAGTATATATATCATTTTCAATGTTTTTCTTGAAGTAATATATGTTTCAATCATTTTCTGCCAAACTTTTTTTTCTTCTTCCGTAACTCTTGCAAAGCCGTACCCGGGCAAATCCACAATCCACCTGCCTTTTGCCGGTGTAAATATGTTTATTGCTCTTGTTCGCCCCGGCGTTTTTGACGTTCTTGCAAGATTCTTTGTCTTACAAATTGCATTTATTACGGAACTTTTACCGACATTTGACCTACCGACAAAAGCAACTTCGCTTATACTTTGCGGTAACAGTTCCGGTTTTGTTTCGGAAATAAAAAATACGGTCTTTGAAAGATTTAAACCCATTTTTATTTTATCTTCTTATTTTACTTAAAAGTCTTAATATTTCCAAATACAGCCATATAATAGTAACCATCAAAGCAAACGCACCGTACCATTCCATATATTTGGGTGCACCTTGAGAAACACCTCTTTGTATCATATCAAAATCTATTATCAAGTTAAGTGAGGCAATTATAACTACAAATACGCTGAAAGCTATCCCTATGGGCGTTGAAGAATGAATAAAAGGTATTGCTCCTAAATGAAAAACCGATAAAAACAATTCAACTACATATAACAAAAATATTGCAAGAGTAGATATCCCGACTATAGCATAAAATTTGTTTGTAGCTTTTATAAAACCTGCTTTAAAAGCCGCCAACATACAAAACAAAACACTTATCGTTAAAAATACGGCATTAATTGCTATACCGGGATAATTTTTTTCAAAAAATAAAGTTAATGTCCCCATAAGTAACCCTTCTCCAAAAGCATAAAACGGGGATAAAAAAGCTACCGTAGTTTTTTTAAAAATTATTATTAAAGATAAAATAAAAGCCCCTATCAGTATCGGCATAAGTAACGGAGTAGTTACCGACGGATAACCCCACCCCAAATAAGCACCGAAGGCTAGTATTATCCATAAAATAAAACTTTTATTTATCACTCCGTTTACCGTCATCAATTGCTCACCGTAATTTAAACCGCTACCGCTGAAAGTTTTATTGTTTAACGCAGGATTCATATTTTTCCTCCTTTAAAAAATTATACGCTTTTTTTAACAACTCTTTTTGTTTTTCATACTTTAAATATTTAATCGCATCTTCATATTTCATCCATTTACATTGTCCGATTTCATCATCACAACACATATTAAAATCAGTTTCGGTCTTACCGAGATAGTATATAACATTTTTATCAACAATTCTACCGAAAGTTTCAGGTAAAATCCCCTTTATTTTATAAGAATCTGTACAACGAAAAGTTTTATTGAAAACAATTTCAGTTATACCCGTTTCTTCTTCTATCTCCCTTTTAGCGGTTTCAAGCTCGGTTTCTCCTTTTTCGATGTGTCCTTTTGGAAAGCCCCACTCGTCATTTCTTTTTGAATATACCAAAAGAAAAAAAATATCTTTGTTATCTATTTTATATATGAATGCACCGACAGAAGTTTCTTCGTTTTTCATAAAATTATATTTTTGAAGCGATATAAAGTAACGCAATTATCGTTTTTGCATCCTTTATTTTGCCGTTTCTTATCATACATACAGCTTGCTTAAAAGGAACCGTTACTTTTTCAATAAACTCATCATCGTCGGGATTTGTTTGCCCTTGTATCAAGCCGGTTGCCAAGTATATATGGAGTTCTTCATCGGAAAAAGCCGTAGAAGGATAGAACGAAATCAACTTCTTTATTTTTTTTGCACTGTATCCTGTCTCTTCTTTAAGTTCCCTTTTTGCACATGTAAGAAGAGATTCTTTTTTATCAAGTTTTCCGGCAGGCAGTTCATAAGTTATTTTATTTACCGGATACCTGTATTGTTTTACCATAATTATATCGTTTTTATTTATAAACGGAACAACGGCAACTGCCCCTGGATGATGAATATATTCTCTTACAGATTTTTTATTGTTGGGAAGAATAATTTCATCACAACAAAAATCTATTGCTTTCCCGTTATAAATTTTATTTTTTTTATAAACTTTTTCTTTCAGTTTCATAATATTTTCTTTTATTTTATAACTACCAGATTATCTTTATGTATTACTTCTTCGCACAACATATTCGGGTAACTTTTTTTTATCTCGGCAGAAGATTTTCCTATAATTTTTGATAACTCCTGCCAATTATAGTTTGACAACCCTCTTGCAATTTCTATATTTTGTTGTTCTATCGGATCAAGTACCATAATGCTTATGGTGTCGCCTCTATTAAAAACGCCTCCCGAACTTATTATACCCGATGCCAAAAGACTTTTACTTTTATTTCTTATAGCAATTGTAGCATTTGCATCTATCAATACATATCCTTTAGCTTTTTTACCGAAAGCTATCCACGTTTTTCTTGACTGAAGTTTTTTGTTAGGTAAAATTTGTGTTCCTATTGCCGTTCCGTTAACGGCGTCCGTAATCAAATCTAATTTTGAACCGTTCGTAATATAAGTGGTTACTCCGGAACTTGCCGCAATTTTTGCAGCAATAAGTTTTGTTTTCATCCCGCCTGTTCCTTTACCGCTTCCGGAATCGCAACTTGCAATTTCAAGCAAATCGTCTGTAACCTTTGTTATTTTTTTTACTATATTTGATTTACCCGGAATACCATCATAAAGTCCGTCAACATCTGTAAGAATAAAAAGTATGTCAGCCTGTACGGAAGATGCAACAATCGCACTTAAAGTATCATTATCCCCGAAATTTATTTCGTCAACAGCAATAGTATCGTTTTCATTAATTACCGGTATGACATTTTTCATTAATAAAAGTTCGTTTATTGAATTTCTTATATTTATATAACGTTGTCTGTCGTCAAAATCGTATCTTGTAAGAAGAATTTGTGCAACCATCAAATTCAATGGTTTGAAAGCTTGTCTGTATGCCTGCATTATTAAAGGTTGACCTATTGAAGCAAGTGCTTGTTTTTGTCTTAACAATTTCGGTTTTTTCGTTAAATGAAGATGCCCCAAACCGGCACCAATAGCCCCCGAACTTACCAAAATAATATCAATATTTTTTTCTTTTTTAAGTTTGGCAATTTCATGAGCAAAAGAATCTATGTAAGAAAAATTCAATATTCCTGTTCTATCGGTTAAAGTACTTGTTCCTATTTTTATTACTATTCTCATAATTTATCTGTTTATTTATTATAATATTTTCTTCCCGGTCTTATAACAATAATTTGGTTAGGCTGAATATATTTTTGTTTTTTCAGTTTTGGATTATCCTCTTTTATAGCCTTAACGGTTGTTTTAAAATTTTTAGCAATTTTTTCCAAATATTCGCCTTTTTTAACTTTGTATTTTATAAATCCCGGACTTGGATTCAAATCTTTTTCCTTTGCTATATTTTCCAAGAAAACATCTTTTGTCCCAGAAGGCAAATGAAGCTCAAAATTTTTATATCCGTGCGGCGTGCACCATGCCAAAATTGCAGGATTTAATTCTCTTATAATTTCTACGGTCGTATTTGCACATTTTGCAACGATTTTCAAATCAATAACTTTATTTATAATTACAACATCATATTTTAAAGGTTCCTGATAATGCAAATCCGTAAACCCGTATTTTTCCGGATCACTTGCAATTTTAACAGAAACTATAAACTGCGGAATATAATTTTGTGTTTCTTTTGGAGTTGCATTTCTTTGTTTCATTTCGGTTAATGAAGAAGAATTTGAAAACTTCATATCTCTTATCAAACCGTATTCCCCTCTGTTGTAAGCAGACAATGCCAAATGCCAGTCATTTAACAAAATGAACAATTCTTTCAAATATTTTGCCGCAGCTCTTGTAGCCTTTACAGGATCTTTTCTTTCGTCTATCCAATAGTTTATATGAAGTCCCAATGCTTGCCCTCTGTGTGCCATTATCTGCCATAACCCTACAGCTTTTGCTGTTGAAACGGTATTATTGTTAAACAAACTTTCAACTATCGGCAAATACAAAAGTTCTTCAGGCAAATTATATTCTTTTAAAATTTCCAATATCATATCTCTGTATTTACCACTTCTTTCAAGTGCCGTTTTAATATTCTGCTTAGGTTTTCCCGTGGTGTATATTTTCATCCATTTATCAAGCACTTCTTGATCGTATGCCATAGATATTTCAAAAGTTTTATCTCTGTTCATATGATTTCTGTTAGTGTCAATATTATTGATATTTTTTATTTTACGCAGCATATTTTCACAATCTGTTAACAAAAACTCTATCTCTTCCGGTTTAAGTTTTATCGAGTTTATTTTTTCTAAGAATTTATGATAATTTTCACTAACATTAACATAATCACTTTGAATACAACCGTTTATGGCAACATTCAAATTGTCTGTTGCTTCCATAATTGTTTTCTTTAAGGAATTATCAATTTCTTCTTCTTTTATTGTAACGGTCAATTCTTCGTTTTCTTCTATATCATTTGTTTTATCCGAGCATAAAGAAACCGTATCAATAAACAAAAAATTTATCGCAAAAATTATCAATATTAATACTTTTATTTTTTTATCATGTAAACTCATATTGTTAAAGATTTCAATCCTTTTAAAACCTGTTGCGGATTTTCGGCAGAAAAAATATAACTCCCGCTGACTAAAACGTCTGCTCCCGCCTCAACGCATATTTTAGCTGTTTTATCGTTTATTCCACCGTCAATTTCTATCAAGCATTTATATTTTTCTTTATCTATTACTTTTCTTAATTCGTAAATTTTTTCAACCATATCATGCATAAAAGATTGTCCGCCGAAACCAGGCTCAACAGTCATTACCAAAACAACATCAATAAAAGGCAAAACATCATAAATATCGCTTACCGGCGTTCCGGGTTTTATAGAAACACCGACTTTTATACCTTTACTTTTTATCTGTTCTATCAACAATTTTTTATCACACGCAACTTCAATATGAAACACTATCAAATCCGCACCCGCTTTATAAAAACTTTCCCAATATTTTTCAGGGTTTGTTATCATAAGATGTACATCAAAAAAAAGATTTGAAACTTTTTTGATTGATTTTACAACCACAGGACCTATAGTAATGTTCGGGACAAAATGCCCGTCCATAACATCTATATGTAACCAATCTGCACCGGCAAATTCCACCATTGAAACATCTTTATATAAATTTGAAAAATTTGCCGATAAAATTGAAGGTGCTATCAAGATATTTTTCATTATTAATTAAAATCCTTTTCTTCTATTGAAATATTGTTTATAAAAATTTTTATGCTGGCTTTTCCGTTTACTTTTACCGGGACTGAAATTTTCGTTTTTGCAGCCCTTATACCGTTAAATATATCTTTTTCTCCGGACTCATCGCACAAAACAAGCCTTACTCTTTTACTTTCTTTACCGTCAGGAACTATATACTCAAAAATCTTCTCTTCCAACGATAAAACGCTTTTTTTATCTGCAACATAAAAAATAATTTTTGTATCTTTATTTATTACCTCATCTATGTCCGGTACCTGCTTGAAAACTTCTCCCGGATTTGCAAGAGAAGTTCTTTTTTCAATAACTTTAACTGCATAATTTTCTTCAACCGCCCAATTTTTAGCATCTTTTGCATCTTTTCCTATCCAATCGGGCATTAAAACATCTCCATTTACAGGCGGACCGTTTGATACCAAAATGTTTATTGAAGAATCTTTTTCTATACTTGAACCAGCAACAGGGTCCTGATCCAAAACGATACCTTCTTCATATTTTAATGATGCTTTTTTTGTTAATTCACCGAGCACAAGTCCGAGAGAACGTAACGAGATGGTCGCAGCCCTTACAGTTTGTCCTTTTAAATCAGGAACATAAACTATTTCCCCTCCCTGACTTATGGTAATTTTTACAACTTTACCTTCTTTGACATTCATACCTGCAGGAGGAACCTGTCTTATGACTATACCTGCCGGGACATCTTGATTGAACTCAGAACCTTCCTTCATTAAAGCAAGTTTTGATTGCGAAAGCATTTCCAAACATTCAATTAAGTTTTTACCTTGCAAATCAGGCACCAAAACTTCTGCATTTTCTCTTACAAAAGCAGACATCACAGTGTTAAAAGAATAATAAACTCCTGCAAAAAGTATTGCCAAAATTATAAATACTTTTAATAAAAATACAATGACTTTCTTCATATTTTTGCCTTTAATATCCTATTTTTATTTATTTCCAACCATTTATATGGATTTTTTTAACATTATATTTTTGTTTCGGCTGTTCTTTTTCTAAAGGATATCCGATAGGAATAATACTTAACGGAACGACATTTTCCGGCAAATTAAAAAGTTTCTGTATATCGGAAACTCTTTCTTGAGACGGATAAGCCATACACCATACTGCACCTAAATCAAGTGCATGTGCAGCCAATAAAATATTTTCTGTTACGGCACAACAATCTTGCATCCACAATTTTTCGCTTACATTTATATCTCCACAAACAATAATTGCAAGTTGAGAATTTTCAGCATATTTTGCATTAGGTGCAACTTCTGAAATCTTCTTTAATTTTTGTTTGTCGTTTATAATCAATATTTCCCATGGTTGCTTATTTGTTCCGCTGGGTGCGGCCATTGCCGCTTTTAAAATAATGTCTATTTTTTCCTGTTCAACTTTCTTATCGGAATATTGCCTTACACTTACTCTTGTTAAGATATTTTCAATTACAGGAGATTGATACTGTTTTTTTTCTTTGCCTACAGCATAACAAATCAAAGAACAAACAAATACTATGCTTAACACATACAAAAATTTTTTCATACAAAAACTCCTTTGCTTTAAACACATATATTTTTAAATTATATATATATTTTTATCAAAATTCAATTTATATAAATATATAATTAATGTAAAATTTATTTTATTTTTTATTTTAATTTAAAAGCATAAAAACGGTCAAAAATAAAATTTATAAAAAGTATTAAACAAGATAAAAATTCCCTTTACTTAAAAAATATTTTTTTGTAAAATTCGTTTAGTTGTTATAAAAAAGTCTGGATATTATATGATTAAATCTATTTATATAAACAACGGTGTTTGTCAGCAGGAAGGCAACATCGAAAACATCAACAAAATATACGGAGAAAATCCGACTTTATTGTGGGTTGATATAACGCTTGAAAAAGGCGATTTATCAACAGACGAAATCGCTCTTCTTACGGATACGTTTAAGTTTCATGAACTTTCCGTAGAAGACTGTTTGTTCCCTTTATACAACCCTAAAGTAGAAGAGTTTGATAATTATCTGTTCGTTAATACGCATGGTATAAGATTAAAAACCATGAATCTTGCGGAATTTGATGAATCAATGTACGAACTTGACATTTTTTTAACACAAAATTTAATAGTAACAGCACATACCGACGAACTGGAATTTCTTGATACGTTAATGCACAAAGCGATGTTAAAGCCGCAGGTTGAACTAAAAAATATGGAAACTTTACTTTATAAAATTCTTTCAAAAGTAGTTTCCAACCTTGAAATGACAATGGATAAAATAAGTGATAAAATCGATTTAATTGAAGATAAAGTTCTTGAAGATCCAAACCCGAAACTTATGGAAGAAATCCTTGACTTAAAAAAAGTTCTGCTTTCAATGAGAAAAATTTCCGATCCGCAAAAAAATGTTTATGCTTTTTTTTCAAGAGAGAACAACGAATATATCAGAGAATCTTATTCAGCCTATTTCAGAGATATTACCGACCAACTTAACAGTTTGAATAAAACGATAAATTATAACTCTCAAATGATAAGCTCGTTAATTGCAATTTATATGTCATCAATAACGATAAAATTAAATGAAACAATGAAATTTTTAAGTATAATTGCAACGATATTTTTGCCGATACTTATATTTGCAAGTTATTACGGAATGAACGTATCTTTTCCGGAAATTAAAATTTTCGGAGAAACAGGGACATGGTTTTTTGCGATATTTTTAATACTTGTATCTACGTTGGGTATCGTTTTTTATATGAAAAAAAAGAAATGGTTTTAGTAAGAACCATTTATAATTAAAAAATATATAAAAACAAATTTTAAAGTCCATCAACTTAAATCAGTTCTATAGCTTTATTTGCCAAAAGAATACCGAAAATACTTGTAATCACGGGAGTCGAACCCAATATTTTGGGGCCGCCGTTTTTACCGTATTGTTTACCTTCTTGTTCCGGCAAAGGAATAGGTTTTATTTGTGGTGATTGTTCGGAAAAAACGCACGGTATTCCCGAGGATATACCCGACTTTCTTAAATCACCTCTTAATCTTTCTGCAAGTTTACAGTGATGTGTTTCAAACAAATCCGCATATTTTATTGAAAAAGGATCCGTTTTTAGTGCCGCGCCCATAGAAGATATTATTTTTATGTTATTCTTATAACAATATTCCAACAACCTTAATTTAGGATTGTAAGAATCTATAGCATCTATAACAATATCCGGCTTATCGGAAAATATCATATCAAACGTATCCGTATTAACGAAAACATCAAACGTTTTAACTTCACATTTAGGATTTATATCCAAAATTCTTTTTTTTGCAAGTTCAACTTTTTTTTGACCGACAGTCGAATGCAATGCAAAAATCTGTCTGTTTATATTTGAAACTTGTACGACATCAAAATCGGCAATAATAAAATTCCCAATACCCATTCTTGCAAGCATTTCTACGGCAAAACCTCCTACCGCTCCAACACCTACAACTGCAATTGAAGCTTTAAAAATTTTTTCCGTTTTTTCTTTACCTAAAAGCAACTGCGTTCTTTTAAATTGTTCCATTTTTATGCCTTTTGTCTTTTATACTAAAATACAAATTTTCTATTATTTATTCAATAAAATATGTGCAAAAAATATAAAATTTTAATATAATACATACATTATATAAATATTAAGGACACAATATGAAAATAATTAACGGTAAAGAAATTTCGCAGACAATAAGGCAAGAACTCAAAAACAAAGTTGAAGAGCTTAAGAAAAAAACTTCAAAAGTCCCCGGTCTTGCAACAATCCTTGTAGGTGAAGACCCTGCAAGTAAAGTATACGTCGGCTCAAAAATAAAAGCGTGTGAACAAATAGGAATAAAATCATTCCATAATCCGTTACCTGCAACTGCTACAAAAGAAGAAATAGTTGATTTAATAAAAAAACTTAACGCAAACAAAGAAGTTGACGGAATTCTGTTACAACTTCCGTTGCCTAACGGACAAAATGCCGAACAATGCATAAACGAAATTGCCCCCGATAAAGATGTTGACGGACTTCATCCTTATAATGCCGGTATGCTTACATTGGTTAAATCTTGGAAAGAAATAGTTGCTCAAAAGTTGTTGGTATCATGTACACCTATGGGAGTTATTTATTTATTAAAGTACTCAAATATAGATATTCAAGGTAAAAATGCAGTTGTTATAGGAAGATCAAATTTGGTAGGCAAACCCGTTTCAATGCTTATGCTTGCAAACAATGCAACGGTAACAATGGCTCATTCAAGAACTCAAAACTTAAAAGAAATAACAAAAAAAGCCGATATAGTAATTGCCGCAATAGGTAAAGCAAAGTTTG
>Ga0310696_10005990_pt1 | contig 14539 bp, 6 predicted proteins | sample AusTroGonzalo_MG_4_FD_203885 | JGI IMG/M metagenome (GOLD analysis project Ga0310696, IMG submission 203885) | Bovine rumen microbial communities from tropical cattle in Woodstock, Queensland, Australia - Gonzalo_02 (v2) (version 2) | ecosystem: Host-associated > Mammals > Digestive system >...
GTTGATCCAAGCGTTGAGCCAGGTACAACATTTGAAGTTGCATACGAATTCACAACAGGTCTCTTCGCTCTTGAAGACATCTTCGTTGTAAGCTATGGCGCTATCATGGAAGACTTCGAATCAGGCAGCTTCGGCAGCGACTGGACATTAAGCTCACAGTATCCATGGCAGATTGCTGAAGGTGGTAGAGGTAACTACTGCGCTCAGTCAAACAACAACGGTCAGCACAGCACATCAGGTCACATGCAGTTGTCAGTCAACGTTTTGGCAGCTGGCGAACTCACATTCTGGTACAAAGTTTCATCAGAGACCAACTACGACAAGCTCCACTTCTACATGGACGGTCAGGAAAAAGGTGTTTGGTCAGGTACAGTGGCATGGACAGAGTTCTCACAGCCTGTGACAGTGGGTCAGCACACATTCAAATGGGAATACACCAAGGATTCATCAGTGAGTTCAGGCGACGACTGCGCATGGGTTGACGACATCAAGTTCCCACCAGTCAACGTCATCACATTCATCACACCTGCTGCTAACCTCGAGGGTGTTGTTGAGAATCACGAAGTGTTGCTCACATGGGATGCATCAGCAGACGCTGAGTCATACGTTGTGAAACGCGACGGCATGACAGTCGGTGAGACAACAGAAACAGAATTCGTTGACGTTCTTGAAGAGACAGGTACATACAGATATTCAGTCTATGCAGTCGATGCAGCCGGCTCAATGTCAGCTCCTGTTTCAATTATGGTTACTGTCAACTATGACGGTGTCATCGAGAACGAAGATGTTAAGGTTAGCGTATATCCAAACCCAACAAACGATGTTTTGAATGTTGTTGCTAACGCTAATAACTATGAATATCAGATGATCAACTGCGTTGGTCAGGTTGTTCTCAGCGGCAACGCAAACGGCAGAACAGCTATCAACGTAAGCGACCTCAATGGTGTTTACTTCTTGAGAATCGTTGCTGACGGTGAAGTTATCGTAAGAAAAGTCACTGTTAAGTAAAAATTTTCAAAAAAATATTTTAAGGATGTCGGTTCACGGCATCCTTTTTTTTTATATCTTTGCAAGTTATTAATTATAATAGGTATAAAAACGGAATATTAATTATCAAACCATTTTTATAATTATGAGAAAATCATCATTACTAACAGCTTTATTCCTGATGTTCTCTTTTATGGGATTTGCTCAGGAATGGCATGGAATCACAAGTGATTCCCCGACAAAGATGAAGAAGACTTTGGTCTCTTCAACAGAGAATGAAATCGTCGTCAACGTCAACCTCGACGGTTTCTACACACAGAGTGTGACAACACCTAACGGCAAGCAGGTCACTGTCAATGTGAATGGCATGGCTGCTGAGCTTGAGGCAGGTGCACCACAGCTTTCATACGCTGTCATCCCAGTTATGATTGGTGACATGGCAGAGATGAATGTTTCAGTCGTTAATTCAACTTATGTTGACTATGAGAATGTTGAGGTGGCTCCATCAAAGGGTAACTTCAGCCGTCAGATCAATCCGGAGGATGTTCCTTACACCTACGGTGAGATGTATCAGCAGAACGCTTTCTGGCCGGCAGAGCAGGCTACACTTGAAGCTCCATACATCATCAGAGACTTCCGCGGTCAGAACATCATGGTTCGTCCATTCGCTTACAACCCTGTGACAAAGACATTGCGTGTTTACACAAGCATGACAATTGCAATGACAAAGGTTAGCGACAATGGCGAGAACCAGAAGGCAGCTCGCAAGAGCAACACCATCAAGGTGGATCCGGAACAGAAGGCTATGTACAGCCAGCGTTTCATCAACTTCGGTGAGACAAGCAAGACCTACACCTTTGATGAGGACTATGGTGAGATGCTTATCATCTGCGCAGATCCATACATGAGCAATTTGCAGCCTTTCGTTGATTGGAAGAACCAGTCAGGTCGTCCAACCACTATGGTGAGCGTTACAACAGCCGGTGGCAACAGCATCGAAAACATCAAGAATTATGTCAGCAGCTTCTACAATGACCCTGCACATAACCTTGAGTTCTTGCTTCTCGTCGGTGAATACAGCGACATCACACCTAAGAACTATGGTTCAGGTTCAGGCGGTACATGCTATTCAGACAACTACCTTGGCAAACTTGAAGGCAACGATGATTACCTCGAAGTTTTGGTCGGTCGTTTCTCAGTTGCTAATGCTGCTGATGCTGATTTACAGGTTCTCAAGAGCATTTACTACGAGCGTGACGTTCAGGCAGGTGCAGCATGGGGCAATCAAGGTATGGGTATCGGTTATTACGGTGCAGGTAGCGGTCACTATGGTGAGGATGACTACCAGCATATCGACCTGATTCGCGACAAACTTCTTGAATATACATATGCAACAGTGACAGAGCATCACGGCGGCAGCGGTGGTGACGCAAGCGTTTCAACCATCAGCGGTACCATCAACCAAGGTATCAGCATCATCAACTACTGCAACCACGGTTCAGAGACCAGCTGGGGTGTTGCTAACTACAGTGTCAGCAATGTCAATGCTTTGACAAATGACAATATGCTTCCAGTCGTTTGGTCTGTGGCATGTTTGAATGGTAAATTCGACGTCGGTACTTGCTTCGGCGAGTCATGGTTGCGTGCAAACCACAACGGCGCTCCTGCAGGTGCTGTCGCTGGTATGTTCTCATTCGTTTCACAGCCTTGGATTCCACCAATGTACGGTCAGGACGAGATGGTTGACATTTTGTGCAGACGTACAGGACATGAGTCAGAACCATTTAACCACACAATCGGTGGTGCTTCATTGAACGGAAGTATGTATGTTCTCGATATGGCTCCAAATGATTCATATCAGACATTCAACACATGGCTTCTCTTCGGTGACCCGTCAGCTTTGATCAGAACAGACGTTCCAACAGCTATGAACGTAACAGCAGCTCCATCAGTGTTGATGCTTGGTATGACAGAACTCAATATCACAGCTGATGCTGATTACGCTATCGCAACATTGTCATTGAACGGTGAGATCCTCGCATCAGAGAGAATCATCAACGGTCAGTGCAACATGCAGTTCCCAGCTTTGTCAAATGTTGGTGACGCTGATCTCGTTATCGTTGGTTTCAACAAAGAGACTTACATGGGCTCAATTGAAGTCGTTCCAGCAGAAGGCGCATATATCACTGTTAACGACTACGCTATGAGCGCTCCGGCAAACTACGGTGAAACAATTGATTTGGACGTTGAAGTTAAGAACGTCGGTGTTGAGACAGCAAGCAACATCGCAGTGACACTTTCAACAGAAAATGAATACATCAACATCACTTCAGCAGAAGGTTCAGTGGCATCACTCGCAGCTGGCGCTTCAGCAACAGTTGAAGGCTTCCAGTTTGAGGTTGCAGCTAACGTCCCGGACGGCACAGTGGCACAGATTGACGCTACAATGACAGACGGAACAGACACATGGACTGGCAAAGTTATGGTTACAATGCATGCTCCACTTCTCGATGTGGTAAGCGTTGCAAGCGGAGAGGGTGTTGCAACATTCACATTCGCAAACAACGGTTCAGCTCCATTCTATGGCGGTGAACTTACACTCGTAAGCTGCTCACCAGACCTCGTGTTTGAACCAGCTACAATCACATACGAAGGTGCTGTTGAGGGTGGTGAAACACTCGAGTTGATCAGCAACTACACTGTTGATCCAAGCGTTGAGCCAGGTTCAACATTTGAGGTCGCTTATGACTTCACAACAGGTCTCTTCGATATTTCGAACATCTTTGTTTTGAGCTACGGTGCTATCATGGAAGACTTCGAATCAGGTGTCTTCGGCAGCGATTGGACATTAAGCTCACAGTATCCATGGCAGATCGTCGAGGGTGGCAGAGGCAACTTCTGCGCCAAGTCAAACAACAACGGTCAGCACAGCTCATCAGGTTACATGCAGTTGACCGTCAATGTGGTGGCAGCAGGTGAATTCTCATTCTGGTACAAAGTTTCATCAGAGAACAACTACGACAAGCTCCACTTCTACATGGACGGTCAGGAGAGAGGTACTTGGTCAGGCACAGTGGCATGGACAGAGTTCACACAGGCTGTGTCAGCTGGTCAGCACACACTCAAGTGGGAGTACACCAAGGATTCATCAGTGAGTTCAGGTGAGGACTGCGCTTGGGTTGATGATATCATCTTCCCACCAACCAATGTCTACACATTCATCGATCCTGCAACAGACCTCGTTGCAACAGTTGAAGGCACAACAGTTAACCTCGCATGGCAGGCATCAGCAGACGCTGTGTCATACGTTGTGAAACGTGACGGCGAGACAGTTGGAACAACAGCCGAGACAACATACAGCGACATGGTTGGCGAAGAAGGCACATACAAATATTCAGTGTGCGCTGTCGATGCCAACGGTTCAATGTCAGCTCCTGTTTCAGCAATCGTTGTGATTGAATTCACAGGTGTTGAAGAGAACGAAGTCAGCTTCGGCGTTTATCCTAACCCTGCAGAGAGCGAGTTGAACATCAATTCAAATGCAGCAAGCTATGAATATCAGATGATTAACAGCGTCGGTCAGGTTGTGATGAGCGGTGTCGCAAACGGCAACGTGAAACTTAATGTGAGCGAGTTGAACAACGGCGTTTACTTCTTGAAGGTCATCGCCAACGGCAACTCAAGCATTGAGAAAGTTGTCATCAAGTAAACGACATTTTTAAAAAAAATTAAAGGACGTCGATTGTCGGCGTCCTTTTTTTATTTATCTTTGCAGAAAATAATACTCTTAAACCATGAAAAGACTATTCATATTAGCTATCAGTTTGATATGCATGCAGTTCGCAACTGCGCAGGGATGGAATCAGAGATTGGTTTCATCGACAGAGAATGAGATTAAAGTTGAAGTCAGTGTTGACGGTTTTCTGAAAAATGCTGTTGAGACACCTAATGGCGAGGCTTTTGTCATAACAAACAATAAGATGATGCAGCTGGCACAGGCTGGAGAGCCTAACGTGCCGAGCATAGTCATCCCGGCAGTCATCGGTGACGACGCTTTGATGAGCGTTGAAGTTGTCGACGCACAGTTTGTTGACTATGCAAATATCGAGGTGGCGCCTTCAAAGGGCGATTTTCCTCGCAGCATCAATCCGGAAGATGTACCTTACGTCTATGGCGCTATGTATCAGCAGGACGCTTTCTATCCTAATGAGATTGCGAAACTTGATGAGCCATATATCCACAGAGATTTGAGAGCACAGAACATGATGGTCACACCTTATTTATATAATGCTGTGACAAAGACCCTCAGAGTTTACACACATTTTACCTTGAAGATGGTGAAAGTGGGCACAGACGACAGAAATGTCATTGTGAACCGCGCTAAATCGTTTGTTTTGGACCCTGAGTTCAATAAGATGTATGAGAGCCGTTACATCAATTACACTGAGTCGATGTCGAGATACAGCTCGATTGCTGACGACGGCGAGTTGCTCATCATCTGCCACGATGCTTTTATGAACGCTATGGAGCCTTTTGTGGCTTGGAAGAAGCAGATTGGTCGCCGCACAACCATGGTCGGAACATCGGAGACAGGAAACACAGCGGCTGCTATACAGTCATACATCGCTACATATTATGCGGCACATCCTAACATGACAGACATCCTTCTCGTTGGCGATGTGGCACAGATTCCTGGAGTGTATATCTCAGCAGGTTCAGGCTATAACGGCTATTCAGGCTATGGCGACGTGCAATACGGACAGTTGGCAGGTAACGACTATTACAATGAGGTTATCGTTGGCCGTTTCTGCTGCGAGACCGAGGCACAGGTGACAAATCAAGTCAACAAAGTGTTGAACTATGAGCGTGATTTGGATGAGACAGCGACATGGCTCACGGTTGGACAGGGCATCGCGAAACAAGAAGGCGGCGGTGGTCATTACAACGAAGACGACTATGAGCATATTGACAACATCAGAACCGATTTATTGAATTACAACTACACTCAGGTGCACCGTGATTATCAAGGTGTTTCAGGTGTTTCTTCAAGTGCATCAATTATCAGTCAGCACATCAACGCCGGCGTGAGCATCATCAACTACTGCAACCACGGTTATATTACAGGATGGGGTGTTTTCGACTACAGCAACTCACACGTTAACCAGTTGACTAACGATAACATGCTGCCATATATCATTTCGGTGGCTTGCCTTAACGGAAAATATGACAACAGCCAGCCATGTTTCGCAGAGGCTTGGTTGCGTGCTACCAACAACAGCAACGGCAATCCTACAGGTGCTATCGGCGGAATGTTTTCATACATCTCACAGCCTTGGATTCCACCGATGTACGGTCAGGATGAGATGAATGACATCTTGGTTGAGTCGTACAGCAACAACATCCGCCGCACCATGGGAGGCGTTTCCATCAACGGAAGCATGAAGGTTTTGGATCAAGGAGCTACTCAGAATCAAAACAAGGGTACTTATAACACTTGGATTCTCTTTGGTGACCCAACATTGACCTTGCGTAACGCTGTTCCTACAGTGATGAATGTGACATGTGAAGGCACAATGAGCAGCTCAGAGACCAACTTTACTGTCAACGCCACAAATGCTGATGGCGCTATGGCAACACTCACATTAGACGGCGAGATCTTGGGTTCAGCTACGATTACCAACGGAAGCGCCAACATCGCTTTTGAAGCTCCTGGAAGAACAGGTACTGCCACATTGACGGTGTTCGGATATAACAAGAAGACCTATGTCACCACGGTGAACATCACCGACGGAGGAACTATTACTCCATTGTTAGTCATTGCTTGGGCAGAGCCTGATATCATAGAACTCGGCGAGTCGGTGACACTGACAGCAAATGCTACTGGCGGAACAGGAAACTACTCATTCACATGGGAGCCTAATGAGACAATAGCCGATCCTAATGCACAGACAACCACGGCAACACCTACAGAGACTGGTATGATAGTGTATATTGTGACAGTTGATGACGGCTTAAACACCGCTGCAGCTGACGTGACGGTAATGGTTAACGAGCCACAGCCGGTGACTTGCCCGACACCAAGCCATTTCATGGGTCATAACTATTATGATGAAGGAGAATTTGGCGCACATTTGTCATGGGAGAGAGTTAACTATGAATATACACTCGACAGATTTGAGCTGTACAGAAGCGAAGACAATTTGGAATATAAGATGGTGAAACGTATCGTCAACACACCGTCAATAAGCCATTATGAGTGTGATGACCAGGTCGATGAACCGGGATTGTATAACTACAGAATTATCGCTTTCTATCAGAATGACTGTCACTCGGACTTTGTGCAGATTGATGTGGAAATCTATGATTACACTGGCGTTGACGAGAATATTGCAGGCAACGTGGTGATTTATCCTAACCCAACATCGGGTGTGGTTAGCATCAAAGCCGAGGCGATGCGTCAGGTGTCGGTTGTCAATGTGATGGGTCAGGTTTTGATGACTCAAACTGTTGACAATGATGAAGTCACAATTGATATGAGTGCGTTTGAAAACGGCATGTATTTAGTCAGCATCAAGACTGAAAACGGTAATGTTGTCAAGAGATTGAATGTTATAAGATAATGAAAATCAAGTTTATAGGCGCAGCGAAAGAGGTCACGGGCAGCAAGCATCTCATTGTCACCGACAAAGGCAAGAAGTTGTTGCTTGACTGTGGAATGTTTCAGGGCAAGGGTCTGGAGACCGATGCAATGAACAGAAACATCATGGTTGATCCGAAGGAGATTGACTGCATCATTTTGACGCACGCGCACATCGACCATTCGGGACTGATACCATATTTTTACAAGAATGGTTTCCGAGGCTCGGTGATTTGCACGCCTGCTACCCGTGAGCTTTGCTCCATCATGTTGCCTGACAGCGGTTTTATCCAAGAGAATGATACTCATTGGTTTAACAAGAAACGTGCTCGTCAGGGGCTGAAACGCGTTGAGCCTATATATACTGAGAAAGACGCTCGTGAGTGTTTGGAGTTGTTCATCACCACGGAGACGAACCGCAGGTTTTACATCGACAACAACATCAGTGTGAAGTTTTACAACACCGGACACATGTTGGGAAGTGCCTGCGCCACCATCAGGATTGATGAGAACGGACATATCACGCAGATCGGATACACAGGTGATATAGGGCGTTACAACAGCTATCTGTTGAAGGCTCCGAATGCTTTCCCGCAGTGCGATTATCTTATTACGGAGAGCACGTATGGTGACAGGCTTCATGAGGATAAGCAAGGCTCGGAAGACGAGCTTTTGAAGATAATTCATCACACCTGTGTGGAGAAGAGAGGCAAGCTCATCATCCCGTCGTTTGCCATTGGCAGGACGCAGGAGATAGTGTATATCTTGAATAATTTCTATAACGATGGCAAGCTGCCACGCATCCCAATTTATGTTGACAGCCCGTTAGCCACGAGTGCCACTTCGATTTTCAGGATGCATCTTGATGAATTCAACAAAAATGTTGCAGAGGTGTTGAGGTATGACGACGACCCGTTTGGCTTTGAAAGTCTGACTTACATAAGAAATGTTGAGCAGTCGAAGGCGTTGAACGAGACAAAGCATCCGTGCATCATCATATCTTCATCGGGCATGATGGAGGCAGGACGTGTGAAGCATCATCTGGCTAACAACATTGACAACCCGAAGAACTCGGTGCTCTCGGTGGGCTACTGTGCTCCGACCACTTTGGGCGCGCGCATTGTGGCAGGCGAGAAGGATATCTCAATTTTCGGCATGCCGCATCAAGTCAATGCTGATGTGTACAGTATCGATTCATTCAGCGGACACGGCGACTACAGTGAGATGTCGGAATATCTGAAATGTCAGAATCCTGATAAGTTGAAGAAGGTGTTTATTGTCCACGGTGAGGAGAAGGTGCAGGAGAAATACGCTAAATATCTCAAAAAAAACAACGGATTCAAGGATATAGTGATTCCGGAGCCGGGAGAGACATTCAAGATTTAATGGTAGGGGCGAATAATGATTCGCCCTTACATTTTTATCATGTGATATTAAGATTTTTTGTATTTTTGCGCCCTGAAAGGCGATTGTCGCGGGCTGGCGCAAGTCAGCGTGAGGAAAGTCGGGACAGCGCAGAGCACCATACTTCTTAACGGGAAGGCGTTGGAGACAACGACAGCGAGTGCCACAGAAAACTACCGCCCGCAAGGGTAAGGGTGAAAACGTGAGGTAAGAGCTCACGCCGCCGCGCGGTGACGCGCGGCGGAGGTAAACCTTATGGGCTGCAAAACCAAATATACCGGCGTTTGAGGGCTGCTCGTCCGAGCCGGGAGGGTAGGTTGCTAAAGCCATCCGGTGACGGCTGGCGTAGAGAAATGACAATCAAATACAGAATCCCGCTTATGCCTTTCTTTTTGCCTTTGGATTTCACGAAATCCAAAGGCAAAATTTTTATAATAAATAGTATAATTTCTCGTTTTATTTTTGTAAATTCGCAAAAATTTTGTCGATATGTCAAACGGTAGAAAAGCATTCATTTTATCAATCTTTATATTTGTCGTAACTATTTCATTATCAGCGCAGAAGAGGTCTGGCGACTATGAACCGGAGTCGGTGTTCAGCGAGGCGAAGACTTTATTCGACAACAGAAATTACGGCTCTGCCGCGGAACTTTTCCACAGGTATCTGGAGATGGCCGGAAGCGGAAACATTCAGAAGACTGTCGAGGCAAAGTTTTACGAGGCTGCATGTTCGTCGTTTATGGGAGCCGGCGAGCAGCAACTAATGCTGTTCTCGAAGGAGAATCCGACAAGCACCTACGCTTCGAAGGCCGATTTTCTTTACGCCAATATGCTTTTCAAGAATAAAAAATACCGTGACGCGGTGAAGAAATACGAGACTGTTGACGACGAAAGCCTTACGGAATCTGAGAAAGCCGAGTATTATTTCAAAAAAGGCCTCGCATATTATCAGACAGGCGAGATTGAAAAAGCATCGGAGTGTTTCTATAAGACGGTTTATATGGACAGTCCGTATAAGGATGATGCAAGATATTACTACGCTCATATTCAATATGTTAACAAGAATTATGACGATGCGAGATTCCATTTTCTTAAGATAGAGCATTCGCCGAAATACAGAGACGTGGTGCCGCTTTATATCATGCATATCGACTATGTCGGCGGTAAATACACTGAAGTGACAGGCGATGCCGATAAGGTATTGGCAAAAGCCAAAGGTCAGATGAAGGTCGATGTGGCTTTGATAATTGCGGAATCGTGGTATCAGCAGAAAGATTATGAGAAGGCGATGCATTATTACGACATCGCTCAGAAAAGCGCCCGCAAGCCTTTCGACAGGGAGGTGGAGTTCAGAATCGGATTCTGCATGATGAAAAACGCGGATTATGAAGGCGCTGTGACACATTTCCAGAACTCGACGAAGAAAATCAGCAACGACGCGCTCGCACAATGCGCTTCATATTATCTCGCGCAGTGCTACATCAAGACAAATCAGGAGAAATTCGCGAGAGGCGCATATCTGACGGCATATAAATGCGATTTCGACCACGAGATGAGTGAAGAGGCTCTGTTTAACTATGCGAGACTCAGTTTCATCAGCGGCGTGGACCCGTTTAACGAGGCGGTGACTCAGCTTGAAGATTTTATCGCCAAGAATCCTTATTCGGAACGTAGGGAAGAGGCTGAGTTGATGATAATTCATCTCTATCTGAATTCAAAAGACTACGCCAAGGCTATCAGCACCTTGGAGAAGATGCCGGAGCTGAATCCTGAGATGCAGCAGATTTACGCCAAGTTGACCTATAATATCGGTATTGAGAATTACAACAAAGGCGATTATAACGGAGCGATAACATGTCTCAATAAGGCTGTCAATAACAAAGATATGGACGCCGTGTTGAAGTCGGAGGCATTTTATTGGCTTGCCGACAGCTATTATCAGAAGAAAGACTTTGCAAACGCCGAGACTTATTACTCAGCTTTTTTGAAGTCGGGAGCCTCTGGACAATCGGATTTGGTGCCTCTGGCATATTACAATTTGGGATATATCTTCTATACAAAGGGTAATTTCCCGGCTGCAATAAAAAACTTCAGCTATTATTTCAATATGGCGAGAGACGACAAGGAGTTTGAGGCGGATGCATGGATGCGCATCGGCGACTGCTATTTCATGGAGCGCAGCTATCAGAAAGCGATAACGGCATACAACAACGCCATGAAACTCGACAAGCGCAATGCCGACTACGCGCTCTTCCAGCAGGGCATGGGCTATGGAGCGCTTGGTAATATGAACTCCAAGGTCGAGAGCATGGACGAGTTGACACAGAAATACAAGACTTCGTCGTTCTACGACAGAGCGTTTTACGAGATGGGAATGGCGCATCTGAGCACCAAAGACGAACACTCGGCGATTGCGGCTTTCAACAGATTGGTTCTGGAACGCCCGAGGTCGTCGTATGCACGTGTCGGACAGATGAAAATCGGAATGTTGTATTACAACAACAACCAATATGAGCTGGCATTGACGAATCTGAAGAAGGTGGTCGACGACTATCCGAACACCGACGAGTCGCGCGAGGCGTTGAATATCATGAGAAACATCTACATGGAAGAGAACAGAACCGGTGATTTTTATAAATATACCGAAGAAAAAGGCATCGCGACAAGCGTGTCGGAGCAGGATTCGGTGTCGTTTGCCACGGCTGAGAATTTCTTCCAACAAGGACAGTATGAGAACGCTTTGAGGGCAGTAAATCAGTATATCGCTCAATTCCCGAAAGGAGCCAATCTGCTGAAAATCAATTACTACGGACAGACTTCTTTGGAGAGACTCGGACGCGGCGGCGAGACGAAACCATATATGGAATACATCATCTCGCAGCCTGACAACGACTATACCGACAACGCATTGCTGAAGCTCGGCAATATGGAAAAGGGTGACGGTAACTATGAGACAGCAAAAGGATATTATGACAGACTGCTGAGTATCACTGAGAATCAGAAAGTTAGAGCACAGGCTTTGGAAGGTGTGATGGAATGCTGCTACAAACTTGAAGACTACGACAGAGCTATTGAAAAAGGCAATGAGCTTGCGGGAATGCAAGACCTTGCTCAGAATAAGAAGAATTTCGTGAATTATGTCGTCGGAATGTCGCTTTACAAGAAGAACGAATACAATAACGCTGTGGCGAAACTCGAGGCATGCTCGAAGAAAGACAGGACGGAGATGGGGGCTATCGCCGCATATTATGTGGTAATGGGCAATTACAAACTCGGAAACCTCGACGAGACCGAGGAAAAGGTGTTTTATATCTCCGACAACTTCAGTGCGTTCAGCTATTACGTCGCGATGTCGTTTGTGACGCTGAGCGACGTTTATGTGGCGAAAGGCAATATTTTCCAGGCTAAGGAAACGTTGAAGAGTATTATTTACAACTATCCGGGAGGTGAGCCGAAGACGCTCGCCGAGCAGAAACTCGCAGCTATCGAAAAAGAAGAATCAAATAACGAGGAGGATGCAGAATGAAAACTAAATCATTGATAATCAGTATATTTTTTATTGTTATTGGTTTTGTGGCTAATGCACAGTCGCACAATGAGCAGGTGACGGTGGAAGGCTCTTACAAGCCGCAGATCAAGCGTTCGGAGCGACTGCAGAAAGCGCCGGAGATGCCTGATAATGAGTTTAATATCCCCAAATATAAGGTCGAGGCGAGAGATTTCAATTTCGGCAACAGCATCGAGGTTGAGACGATGAGCGCGATGACATACAAGGCTGACTACGGAATCGAGAGCAAGAATAACTTCCTGAAAGCCGGTCTCGGTACACGTTTGTCGCCGGTTTTCCTGTTCCGTCACTATTCGGATTTGTCGAAAACCATGAGTCTGGGCGTGGGCGTGAAACATTATTCATCGTGGCTTGAGATGAACGACTACAAGAAGTCGTCGTTTATGAACAATGCCTTTAACGTGATGGCTGTCAATAAGTTTAGGACCGGACAGCTACGTTCTTTCGTCGATTACAAATACGACATGTATCATATGCGCGCTTACGACGGCATTGAGAATCCGAACGGACGCAATATACACTCGCTCAACGTTGGCGCGAAATGGCTTGCTAACGGCTCGAGCTACCGTGACATCTACACTGAGTTTGGCGGCGATTACCGTGCCACATGGATTGCCGGCGGTGTCACGGAGCATCAGATTAATGCAAACGCGCATCTGGCATATTCCGACAACTGGATCAGCGACAAGAATGTCAACGATTTGCAGACCTTTGCTACTGATATCGAGTTGAATTACAACAACATCTATCAGGGACAGTTTTTGCTGGCGGTGAATCCGTATTTCACCATGAGCGGCGATTTCTATCATCTCCACGCGGGTTTGCGTATCGACATGAAAACAGGCGGCAACATCAGCTTCTATCCTGATGTCTTGGGAAGCATTTTTGTGCTCGACAACACCTTGGAGTTCTATGCCAAGCTCGGTGGCCGTTCGAAGATAAACACATTCGCTGAGATAGTGTCGAAAAACCCGTTTGTGACGACGAATTTCACCAACTTCAGCGAGTTTGGATACGAGAAGACCGGTTTTTCATTCCAAGGCGGCGTTAAGTCTAAGATTGCCAATAACTTGGACGCTCATGCCGGAGTGTATTACCGTAATATGAAGAATAGCGTGTATTTCGTGCCGGACCATGATTTTTATGTTAGGTACGATGAAGATGCCGAGATTTATCATCTGTATGCTTTCGATATCCTTTTCCAGGATTGTGAGCTCACGTCGATACTCGCTGACGTGCATTGGAAAGCTATGGAAAAGCTGAATCTCGCTGCTGATTTCGCGTTTCATATCAGCAAATTCCATAATCCTGATCTGAGTCAGAATCCTGAGATGGCGGTGCTGTATGGGAAGCCATGGTACAGACCGAGATTCACTATTGGTTTGCGCGGCGATTACCGTCTCAACGATACTTGGCGCTTCAACGCGGCTGTCAAATATATCGGCAACCGTTGGATGCTGACTCCTGACCTCGAAGTGCTTGATGTCAAGAGGTCTGTCGACGTGCAGCTTGGCGCGGATTATAAGATTCAGGACGACCTGTCGGCTTTCGTCGAAATCAAAGACGTTTTACATCAGAAATACGAGATGTATTACAACTATCCGACCCTCGGATTTGAGGTTTTCGCAGGCATCAAATATCGTTTTTGACGACTTTTGAAAATAAGTAAAAATTTTACCGAAAAAAGCTAAAAATCTGTCATTTTTTTCATTGTTATTTCAAAGAAATTTCTTAACTTTGCCAAGTTAATTTTTGAAATAATAATTAAGAAAATAATACAATTAGGAAAATGACAGAAGAAGAAAAAATCCAGAATGCTGAGAGCAACTACGGTGCCAATAACATTCAGGTTCTTGAAGGTTTGGAGGCGGTGCGCAAACGTCCTGCCATGTATATCGGCGACGTCAACGTGAGAGGTCTGCATCACCTCGTGTATGAGGTTGT
>Ga0310696_10005991_pt1 | contig 14536 bp, 9 predicted proteins | sample AusTroGonzalo_MG_4_FD_203885 | JGI IMG/M metagenome (GOLD analysis project Ga0310696, IMG submission 203885) | Bovine rumen microbial communities from tropical cattle in Woodstock, Queensland, Australia - Gonzalo_02 (v2) (version 2) | ecosystem: Host-associated > Mammals > Digestive system >...
GCGAAGCAAGTAAATGACAAGCCCCTTTATTAATATTATCGTGTAAATACTTGATAATATTGTAATTATATGTGTTATTATGTTTTTTAGCGGACACCAATAATTTTTTATGTACGATCGTGCCATGGCGTGATTCTTTCATTAATTTTTTGAATTTTCTAACACCTAATCCATAATTTCATTATTTTTGTCGTTTGCATGGGCAAGAGTTTTTTCATATTGCTGACATTCATCATATTTGCGACGGCAACAGCGTTCGCACAGGACATCCATTTCTCGCAGTTTTACTCCACCCCTATGCAGACATCGCCAGCAAACGCAGGCAATTTCAATGGCGACTGGCGTGCAATACTCAACAACAAAAACCAGTGGAACAGTTTTACAAACGCCTACCGCACCTTTGCTGGAAGTGTCGATTACTCGCATAAGTCGCTGTTTTCCAATGGCGACCAGTCGGGACTTGGCCTAGTCATCAACCGCGACATTGCCGGCGACGGAAAATTCGGCACCACACAGATAACGCTCCACGCCGCCTACTATTATCCATTCTTGTCGGAAAAACTACTGGCAGGCGTCGGATTCTCGGCAGGATACGCACGCCACAATGTCCATATCGACGAACTTAACTTCGGCAACCAGTATGTAAACGACGGCTACGACCCCACGCGCGAATCGGGCGAACAATGGCAGGAAAACGCTTTCGGCTACTTCGACTGCGCAATAGGTACAAACCTGATTCTCAGACTAAAGGAAAATTGGTCGGCCGAAGCAGGATTCTCGGTCGCACATCCGCACCAACCGAAAAAGACATTCCTAGGCTCCGACGATTCGCGACTGCCTGCAAAATGGATTGTCCACGCAACCGCCGACATAAACGTAAAGGACGAATTCTGGCTTCAACCGATGTTCTTCAGTATGGTGCAGCAGAAATACCTTGAGTTCGACGTGGGTGCACTAGGCAGAATGGAAGTCAACCCCGTAGGTCTGCAAGCCGTGTTCTTCGGAATATTCGCCCGCACCAGCGATGCCGGAATACTTTGTGCCGGTGTACAGTACTACAACGTCAGACTTTTGGTCAACTACGACATCAACCTGTCGAAACTCACGCGTATAAGCCGTGGAAACGGAGGTATAGAATTTTCGCTCCAGTACATTTTCTCAAAGCCTAAACCACTAGAAACCCCATACTACAGGAAATGCCCCGAATTTATGTAACGAAACGTTTTCAGCGATATGCGCGCACAGGCATTACTTGTCTGCTGGTGCTCGTTTCGTGCGTGGCAATGGCTCAGAACCGAGATGTCAACAATCTGGTTTTCAGTGGGGACAATGCTGTAAAACAGAAAAATTTCTATGGTGCAGCAAAACTCTACGAAGAAGCATTGAAGCAGGACGGCAAGATGTACGATGTAGTGTGGAAAACCGCCGAAGCCTACCGTATGGACAACGACTACGCCAACGCATTGGTGCATTACAAAACGTTGGTTGACAAGGCAGAAGACAAATATCCGAATGCAACCTACCATTACGCCCAGATGTTAAAGTCGAACGAGGACTTTATGAGGGCGCAGTACTTTTTCAAACGTTTCATAACGCTGTCGAAAAGGGATGGCTTCAAAGGTGACAAGGCAAACGCAGAGCAAGCGGAACAGGAAATCCTAAACTGCGAATACGCATGGAAACAGCAGAACCATCCGCAGGCAGTGGAAATCAAGCACGCCGACGATGGTATGAACTCGGTTTACAGCGACTTTGGAGCCTCGCTTTCGGACGGCAAAGTGCTTTTTTCGTCAATTCGTCCCGAAAATGATTCGGTAAAAACTTATACATCAAAGATATACAGTACTGAAGTCGATAATTTTGCAAATGTCACCAGTATTGACCTCGGCGTACTTGCTCCTGCCGACATTTCAAATCCATACATAAGCAATGACGGCAAAAAGATGTATTTTTCCATTACCGACGACTTTGCAAACGGCAACACATACATTTATATGTGTACCCGAAATGGCGACGGATGGAGCGAACCACAAAAGTTGCCCGACAAGATAAACACTCCGGGTTACAATTCTACGCAACCGTATTTGGTTGAGTATGGAAGCCGTCCCGACATACTGCTTTGGTCAAGCAACCGTCCTGGAGGCGAAGGTGGCTACGACATTTACTCCTGCGAAATTCTACCCGATGGAAGTTTCGGTAGTGTAAAGAATATTGGTCGTCCAATTATCGAGGACGAGCGTTTTGCCGAATTTACCGACACCACTTCAATGATAAACACTCCCGGCGATGAAATTACACCATTCTACAACCTCATCGATTCGACCTTGTATTTCAGTTCGAACCACTACCAGACAATAGGCGCATTCGACATCTTTGCTGTTAAAGGAAATTTCAGAGTATGGAACGAGATACAAAATCTTGGCTACCCGATAAACTCTGCGCAAAACGACATCTATTATAAGATATATCCAGAAGAAGGCATAGCATTTCTCACTAGCAACCGCAAAGGCGCATTGGCACAGACACATCAGAGTTGCTGCAACGACATTTTCTACTACAACATTGAAAAGTTTGTCAGCGAAGAGGAACGTCTTGCAATGGAAACCGAAATAAGAATAGCAACTCTCACGCAGCGCACCAAACTGCTAGTCCCGATAAGTTTGTACTTCCACAACGATATTCCAAATCCAAATTCGTGGGACACAGTTACTACACAGAACTACAGCGACACCTATTTCAGTTATATGCAAATGCAGGAAAAGTATCGCCGCGAATTTTCCAAAGGTCTCGACCGCACTCGTCGCGAGCAGGCAACCGACAGCATAGATGTTTTCTTCTCCAATATGGTGGAGGAAAACTACAACCGCCTCATCGAATTTACCAAAATGATGAAAGAACTGCTTGAAAGCGGACAGAAGGTGGCAATAACGATAAAGGGTTTCACAAGCCCACTTAACACAGTGGAATACAACAACAACCTAGCAAAACGAAGAATTTCGTCGCTTGTGAATTATTTCAACGAATACGAAAACGGAGTGTTACGCCAGTATATCGAAAACGGACAGATTGAATACAAGTTTGTAGCCTTCGGAAAGACGATGGCAGCCGCAAACGTAAGCGACGACCGTAGCGACCAGCGAAATTCGGTTTACAATCCAGCCGCAGCAAGGGAAAGAAGAATTGAGATTATTGCGGTGGAAATAGAGAGATAAAGATTACCACTGTTGTTTCAAGTTACAACAGATAACAAAAAAATGTGCCAACTATAGTCAGCACATTTCAATAATGTTTTAAATTTCTCAAAAAATCAACGCCAGGAACACTTTAATTAACGTGTATTTATTTGCTAAGCATGCATATTGCCCTAACCGGCAAGCCACACTCGCGAGCCCATGGGTACACTTCTGCATCTTCGTATTCGGGACGCAAAGAGCAATGAAAAGCACAAGTCGGGTCTGTAGAACTTATATCGGTTGCCAGCGTACTTGTCCAGTAACGACCGCAAACATTCTCGACCAAACCTTCATCACTATAGTAGCGGACGGCAGGCATGAAGATTGAGTTTCCGTTTGTGCCCTTAAATGTAAGTCCTACCACATTGTTTATGGTATCTGTTGTTATTACGCAATATTCAATCAGTTCCTTATAATCTTCTTCCGATGGCGTTTTCCATTGGCCGCCCCAGTTTACTGCTGCGGCATCGTCTTCAGCTATAAGGCTAGTCAGATCGTCGCTAAACCCTTCAAAGCCGTAAGAACTGTTTAGGGGGCAGTACTTTGTAAGCTTTTGAAGAGTATCTTCACCTTCTACCACAAGGCGTATATACGGGTAATTTTCGTCGGTATAAGTCTGTTTTGGCACTGTTTCGGCCCATGCATAATAGTTTCCAGCAGCTTCGGGGGCATCGGCACCTATGTTGCAGGTTGCCCATAAGTTTCCGCTTGGCAATCCAAGGTCGATGTATTCGTGACCGTTGTGCAAGGTTACGGGGCGTTCTTCGTTCCACTGTGCGTAGAGTGTCATGTCGGCAATCACCTTTATCTTCTGCTGGTCGTTGTAGGCAGAGCCAGTGCCGTTCTGCATTGTGTTCCAACCTACGAACGAATAGCCTTCGCGTGTGAACTTGTTGGCACTAAGAGCTTTTTCGTAGTCTTCTGTGAACAATTGCGTATCCATGGTTCCTTCGCCGCCGTTGGCATCGAAAGTTACCGTATAGGTTTTCACGTCGGTATCGCAACCGCTGAATGCTATCATTCCTGCTACAGAAACGATGGCGAATAATAGAAATAATGATCTTTTCATCGTACTTTATTTTTTTGTGAGCTACAAAGATACAATATTTTTTCTACTTTTTAATGGCGGTAAAAATTTTAAACCGACAATACTCACGGCTCTTTCATTTGGACAGTATTGTTGCTTATGAAACAAATAGTTAGCTTTTGAACAAATCCGCTGGCTGCGATGCACAGAGCGGCAGTCGAAGTGAGCTTGTCGCGCCATACTGCGCCGTACTGAGCGACAGCCGAAGCAAGCCTAGTCGAAGGGAAGTCAAAGGAACGAAATGATATAATAAGTATTAACCTTACCCTTCGATACTTCGACTCGCTCAGCAGCCACAGGCTCAGGGGGTGGTAAAATGAAAGAGCCGTATTCCTAAATTAGTTTTATGTCAGAAAAACTAAAAAATCCATTATTTTTGCAAACATTGAATTCTAATGGTTTTATTATTATAACCTTCTTTTAATCATATATTTATATGGCAATGGAATTAAGGAACATAGGAATAGCAGCGCATATTGATGCAGGAAAGACAACGGTATCTGAACGAATACTTTATTTCACTGGCGTGAACCGCAAGCTTGGTGAAACCCACGACGGTCAGGCTACGATGGACTTTATGAAGCAGGAACAGGAGCGTGGTATTACAATCGCTTCGGCAGCAATCACCTGCACTTGGAACAACCACCAGATAAACCTTATCGACACCCCAGGTCACGTTGACTTTACTGTGGAAGTGGAACGTTCGTTGCGCGTAATCGATGGAATGATAGCCGTTTTCTGCGCTGTCGGTGGTGTCGAGCCGCAGAGCGAAACCGTATGGAATCAGGCCGAGCGCTATCGTGTGCCGCGCATTGCTTTCGTCAACAAGATGGACCGCACGGGTGCAAACTTTGGTGAGGTTGTCATGCAAATGAACAAGTACCTCGATGCCAACGCATTGCCATTGCAGGTTCCGATGGGTGCCGAAGATTCTTTCACAGGTGTTATCGACATCGTCCGCAACATTGCCTACACATTTGCCGATGGCAAGCGCTTCGAGAATCCTATTCCAGCCGAATATGCAGCGCAGGTCGAGGAGGCTCGTACCTTCATGATTGAAAAGCTTGCCGACGGTGACAACGAAATCATGGAAATGTATTTCGACGGCAAAGAAATTCCCGAGGAGAAACTGAAGAAGGCAATCCGCGAGCAGACCTTGAAGCTTTTGATAACGCCTGTTTTCTGCGGTGCAGCATACAAGAATATCGGCATACAGCTTCTGCTCGATGCAGTTGTCGATTATTTGCCGTCGCCTGTTGATGTTGGCTCTGTCATCGGCACCGACCTGCACGACAGTGAAAAGACACACAGCCGCAAGCCTTTCGACAGCGAAAAGTTCTCGGCTCTGGCTTTCAAGTTGATAAACGACCCGTATGTTGGTCAGCAGACTTTCATCCGAATCTTTTCGGGCAAGCTCACAAGCGGAATGTCGGTTTACAACTCGTCGAAGCGCAAGCCCGAACGCATTGGTCGTATTTTCCGCATCAAGGCTAAGGAACGTCAGGAAATTACCGAGGCTGGTGCTGGCGAAATAGTTGCATTGGTCGGCATGAAATACACAAAGACCGGCGACACCCTTTGCGACCAGGAATTCCCGCTTTACCTTGAATCTATACATATCCCCGAGCCAGTAATCCAGCTCAAGATTCAGCCTGCCAACCAGAAGGACAAGGACAAGCTGAGCGAGGCTCTTGGGCGCTTGGTTAACGAAGACCCGTCGTTCCACGCAAAGTACAACGAGGAAACCGAGGAGACGGTAATTTCGGGTATGGGCGAATTGCACCTCGAAATTATGGTTGACCGCCTGCGCACCGAGTTCAAGGTTCCTGTGGAAGTTGGCGAGCCTGCAGTTGCGTTCAGGGAAACCATTACGATGCCCGTCGAAACTATGTACAAGCATGTCAAGCAGACTGGCGGTCACGGACAGTACGCACATACAATCATGCGCATGGAGCCGAATCCGGGCAAGGGTTACGAGTTTGTCGATGTGGTCAAGGGCGGCAACATTCCGGGCGAGTACATTCCGTCGGTTGACAAAGGTGTATGCAACATTATGGAACGCGGTATCTTGTCGGGATTCCCAGTTGTTGATGTTAAGGTTACCCTTCTCGATGGTTCGTACCATCCGGTCGATTCGTCCGATATGGCATTCCAGCTTTGCGCCGAATTATGCTTCAAGAGCGGTTTCATGAAGGCAAGTCCTATTCTGCTTGAGCCGGTTATGAAGATAGAGGTCAACACTCCCGACGACTACATTGGCGATGTTGTCGGCAACTTGAACCGCCGCCGTGGAAAGATTGAGGCAATGAGGCGTTACCGCAAGGGTTCGCAAAAGATTGTTGGACTTGTCCCGCTTATGGAGATGTTCGGTTACGCCACCCAGTTGCGCAACATAACTTCTGGCCGTGCAAACTATTCTATGGAATTCTACCAGTACATGGAAATGCCGTCGAACATACAGACCGAGGTGCTGAAGAAGTTGAACGAGAAGAAGGGATAAGCTGACGCTGTTTCAACGTTTCACGTTTCTATGCCTACGGCGTTTCTGGGTTTCTATGGCTTCGCCGTTTCTATGTTGAATCGTGCCGTGGCGCGATTGTACTTATTTACGGGCTGAAAGCCCAGCGAGCATAATAGGTTGAGGCATCGCCTCAAACGAATGTGCATCCACATCCCACGCCCTGAAAGGGCAAAAGCGATTTTATATGGTGTCGTTTCAATTGTAGAAACGTTGCGCGCAACGTCTCAATATATTTTCGATACGGATTGTATGTAATGCATTGTGAATTAGTATAATATACAGATTATTCATTTTGAATAATGTAAATCAAATAATTATTCCATCGGCATCCCAAGCATTCGTTGTAGATAACACTGGAGCAACATATCCGTAACAAAATATTCGCCATTTTCTACCGACAACAAATCCATTTCAAGTAGCTTTTTTAATGCCGCCTGCACCGAACTGCTAGATTTCAGCGAATTGGCGCGGATAAACGAACCGCTTAGTATCTTTTGCGCCCTGCCGACTTTCGCAATTGCATACAAGAGCATCTTTTGATGTTCGGGAAGCCGCGATAACAACGGTTGGTAAACATCTTCGGCGGCATCAAGCATATCGGCAAAAGCCAATTTTACAACCGTCTGCGTACATTCTTCACCCTTGCCTATCCTGTTGAAAGCAAAATGGAAGAATCTCTGCATAAATGCTGTATTACCTTGTGCAAGCCCATATACATATTCTACCGTACCATCCTGCAGAGTTTTGCCGAACTGTTCTAGCATTCTTTTTACAAATTCGGTATATGTATCTTGTGGAATTGGCTTCAGTCCCATCATTTCGGTACTTGCATAGAAAGGCCGTTTCGACGACATAAACATTTCCGCAATCAGATGGCGCTGGCTTCCGCAGAAAATGAAATTACAATTTGCAAGATGTTGAATCCTACCACGAAGCAGCGCCTCGACATTTTTTTCCGGATAATTTACAATCTGCTGGAACTCATCGAATGCCACGATGCATGGCTTATCGGCTTTTTCGAGCATGTCAAAAATTTCGTTGACCGACAACTCTGGCGATTGTATGTCTCCCAGTTCTACTCCTAAGGTTGGTACGCCTGTGATTGGGTCAGATGACAATTTGAAGCAAATGGAGCGAAGTCCCGACAAAATCTTCGCGAGAGTCTTCTCGCCCTTGGTTTGCAGTACCGAAACCACAGCAGTTCCAAAGGTTTGTACAAGTTCGCGCAGACTGCTAGTGTGGAAAAGATCGATATAAATTGTGTAGTACTTCTCCATTTCAGGTTGAGCAAACAGATGCTTTATAAGTTTGGATTTTCCAATACGGCGAGGTGCAACAAGACAGACATTGCTGCCAGTTGTAAGCATCGAAATAAGTTTCTTCGTTTCGGCATCGCGGTCGCAGAAATACTGTTCTGGAATTTCTCCGCTCGTTATGAATGGATTCTGTATCATACAATTATTTTTTTTGCAAAACTAATTATTCATTTTGAATAATGCAAATTGAATAATATTTTTTTGTCATCTATTAGACCAATTTTCAATGATTAATTTTTTGTCAAAATCGGATTTTTTCGTAATTTTATAGCCGATTTTTAAATTTACTAACTCTATGGAAAATAAGGTAATAATATATCAAACACCTGACGGACAGACGCAGTTGGATGTCAGACTTGAGAAGGAAACAGTATGGCTAACTCAGGCTCAAATGGCAGAATTATTTCAGACGGATAGAACTTCAATTGTTCGTCACATTAATAACATATATAAATCAGAAGAGTTAGACCCAAAATCAACCTGTGCAAAAATTGCACAAGTTCAAACAGAAGGCAAAAGACAAGTTACCCGATTAATACCATATTTCGATTTGGATATGATTATATCTGTCGGGTATAGAGTAAATTCGAAGCGTGGCGTCCAATTCCGTCAATGGGCTAATCGTGTATTGAAGCAGTATCTCATTAAAGGCTATGCAGTTAACGAGCACATTCGTCAAGAGCAGATTTCAGAACTGCGACAATTGGTGCAAGTTGTAGGACGAACCCTACAGAGCAAAGAGATTGCCAACACCGTTGAAAGTCAGGACTTGCTGAATGTGGTAGTAGATTACACGTACGCTCTCGACACCCTCGACAACTACGACTACCAGCGATTGAATATAGAAAAGACAACAACCGACGAGCCATTTCATGCCACCTACGAAAATGCGATGAGAGAAATCAATATGCTGAAGCAGAAATTTGGACACTCGGCATTGTTCGGAAACGAAAAGGACGGTTCGTTCAAAGCTCTATCGGCCAGATTTACCAGACTTTCGATGGCGAGGATTTATACCCATCAGTTGAGGAAAAGGCAGCAATGCTACTTTATTTGGTTACCAAAAACCATTCGTTTAGTGACGGCAACAAACGTATTGCGGCCACATTGTTCCTATGGTTTCTCAATGGCAACCATATACTTTATAATCCCGATGGAAGCAAGCGCATTGCAGACAATACACTTGTAGCACTTACGCTTATGATTGCTGAAAGCAAGACGGAAGAAAAGGACATTATGGTAAAAGTTGTTGTAAATCTTATCAACAAGAACAATTTGTAAATTAGTATGTTACACTAATTATTCATTTTGAATAATGCAAATTGAATAATAGAATTGTTCTTCAGTGCAGCATATTGACATATTAGTCATGATGCTGTTTTTGTAAGTTGTTGTTATTTAAGCAAAGACAATATGGGAATTAAGCGTGAATTTTTCTCTATTTTGATATTGAACATGTATTAGTATTTTACCATTGGGTGCATTATATGGATTATTGATCCAATATCTTCCAATAACCATTTCTGTCAGATCCTACTCGTACAATCAGCCCAGCTTCTTTAAGCATACTTTGGTGGTTTTTGATTGTTCGTTCAGATTGATTTGTGTAGTCAGCGAGCATTTTTATAGTATAATCCGGATGATTTACTATTGCCATATATGTATTCTGGGCAACTTCTGGGCAACTTCTGGGCAACTTCTGGGCAGTTTCTGGGCAATTGTTGGGCAAACCGAGTTGCATATCATCATGAATATCACTTTGGTTTTCATCTTGAGTATCATCTACAGAGGAAAATACATTTACTGTAAATGCAGTCAACTTTGAAACATCGAATACTGCATATTTGTTGCCGTTCTCTTTGAGCATATCTTGAACGCGCCTGATACCCTGATTGAACATATTAACATACTTCATTTCCTTCATAGCTTCTGCAACAATCGGGTTGCGGTAATCGTTTACAGTCGGAAAATTTTCTGGTCGTGCTTCGCCATACAATCCCCCAGCGTTCATAATTTCAATATGGTCATCAAACTGATACAAGCGTATTGGCATATTAGATTGATAATCACGATGCATACAGGCATTCATCATAAGTTCGCGCAATGCGTTGTTTGGATAATTGACAACTGTCTTTTCGCGGAACAAGCTGACAGAAACTGGCTTTTGCGTTATTATAGCATTGCTTACAAACGCTTCCAATGATGGCAGTAACTGAAATAGAGATCCTTGAAAACGTTTCTCGTTAAGTACTTCTCCGCCAATGGCTGTTCCTGCAAAACGTACAAATTGTATATATGCTCCTGGCAAATAGTAGCGGGGATTCTTTCCAAACAAAATTATTGCTGCGTATGTTGGACATTCGTGTGCCCGGTCGTAAAGTCTAACGGATGCTAATTGTTCTTTAATGTCTCGTTTGTCTTCTGCCAAAACATCTTGGGCGACTACTGATGGAAGGTATTCGTTACGGATATAATCAAGATTCAAATCGTCGAGTGTGGCTCCGAGACAAGGTGTGGCATCAAAAGTTGCCATATATGCTGTACGGCGTTCCGTAAGTATTCGTTCTTCAGATTCGCTGGCAATGTCACGTCTTGGTCCTATTCGTACAAACACTCGACCACGATAGCGAACAGGAGGAAGCAAGGAGGGGGTAACTTCGGCAACCAGCAAGTCACCTTCTGGGAATTCCATACGCTCTACCGACATGGCAGGAACGGGCAATATGTTGCCATCGGAACGGATAGCCGAAATCTTTTTCAGTAGGGCATCGTCCACTTTTAGTCCCGAAAGTTGCCCATTGTCGCAGGCACCTATCAACAAGTAGCCCTTCTTGCGAGAGTCTGGCAAATCATTGGAAAATGCGCAGATAGCCTCGCAGAACTTATCCATATTATTGGTAGAAATTGTTCTCTCTACGCGATAATTTTCTGTGCTATGTAGTAATGTCTGTATTTCTTCTTTTGATATCATATTTAATCATTTGGGGTTATGAAAACCGCTTATTAACATTGATTTTCAACTTGCCAATCAATTACTATTTTGCGCAAAAGTAGTTAATATTTTTCATTCCTTGTCTATTATGCTGTGATAGTTATTATTTTTCATGGAAATAAGTTCTCCAGCACTATTTTTCCCCATATCTTCCCAATGCCATTTTCAGCGACTTGATATGATTATCTATAAGCGACTGGGGGGAAAGTAAATAGTTCTACAATTTTGGATAATAAGTTTAGTTTTTGAAAAAAATATGCTTATTGTAATATGTTGACACATAGTACATTATGATTAAAATCGTCTAAAAATCGTCTTAAAGTTGTCTAAAAATCGTCTAGAAATTGTCTAATTTATTTCTTTAGATAATATCGTCTATTTTCGGAGATAATCTTCTTATTTACAACCATTTGGTGAAGAAGATTTCTAACATAGTTTTGCTTTTGTTCATCGTTGAGAACCTTAGATAACTTTGGAAGTAACAAGGATTCTATCTCTCGTCTGGAAGTCCCTTTGGAATTTTGTTTTTTTATCAGTTCGTAAGCCAAGTCAGTGTAGTATTTCCGATTGAAAGCCTTGTTTTGTACATATTCAGCCATATCTCCAGTTTCAGATGCAACAACTTCCGACAAGAAGTACTTGCCCTTTCTTCCGTCAATTAATTTCCTTGACTTCAATAGTTTTGCTTCTGTATCAGTGATTGGCAATTGCTTCTGAACCTTATCAAGGGCAATTATATGGGATAGTGTCAAATTGGGGTCTTGTTTCAACAATCTTACATATTTTTCGTTAATTACTTTGCCATAGATTGTTACGGAAACTTCGTTTTCTGTTATCGTGTAATCTGGCATAGGGAAAAACCGTTTCCTTTGATTGACAAACATTCGCTTGATTCCACTTCCTATCGTATCAATCATATTGAGGTTGACCATTGCCGTGCAAAGGAAAGAATTTCTGTAATATCGTTGTGGAGCATCTTTTTCTATCACATTTTCAATGGTTTTAGGAATGAATGCACCACCATTCGAGAACAACAGCGAATCTGGAGTTTCTATTATGTTTATACGTTCTCTTAAAGAATAATCTTGATGTGCTATGCAATTGTGAAGAGCCTCACGAATAACATAATTGTCGTATTTCATCACTTCATCGGGGAAAAGCGTATTGTCCGGCATGTAGCGGAAAGTGATGTTCCGAATTTGGGATAGCAGTTTGTCCACGGAAATCAAGAATGGTGGGTAAAAATGTTTGTAGTCCACCTCCAGTCCGTCTCCATCTTTCAAAATCCAAGTCATTTGTGCAATATTGGGCAGTAAGAATTGTGTCGATTCTGTCTTGCCCAAAAGGATTATAGTGGCATTGGTAATTTTCCCATTTGTTGTCAATCGGGCTTTGTTAAGGAATGTATCATCGCTCCATTGTGCAATCTCGTCGGCAATATCTGGATTTTTCTTGCGGAACTCAAAACGCGCTTTGTTTATGGCTTCACTGTCCAGGTCATCTATAGTCGCCCCTTCTGCAATCTGAGCAGACCAGTCAAACGACCTTTGGCTACGAATGGCATCTATTTCGTGGATATTAAGCGCAACAAGACTTTCACCGTTGCGACCATAGAAATGTCCGTTGAAAGCAATTGGCAAACCTTGTGGAGCAGATGGAATTTCAAACATCAGAACTCGTTTTCCTTCAACTGTCAATTCATATATATTTGAAAATGTGAGGTTTGCAGTGGTATTTCTAGCAAGTTCGTGTTTTATTGATTGAAGGTTATTTGAGTCGTTTCGATATGAAGTACCAACAATTTCTCTTGTTTTGTCGTGAACTCCGAACACAAGCCATCCGCAACGGACACCCTGTAAATTTGCTTCATTGCTTAAAGCCGAGAAGTATTTACCCAAACTATTGAAGTCGAAGTTATTTTTAGCTTCCTTGAACTCAACAGTTTCTTTTTCAGAGGAGTTCCTTAGTTCCTCAAACTTATTTTTGATGTCTTCGATTGCCATAGTCTATATTTGTCTGCAAAAATAATCATTATATTCAATATGTTTACTCTTGCCTCAATAAACTCTTCAATATAAGTCTAATTTCTTAAAAAACATGTCTAGTTTTAACATATTGATATATAACTGCTTATAACCAAAATCGTCTAGAAATTGTCTAAAAGTTGTCTAAAAATCGTCTAGAAATTGTCTAATTTATTTCTTTAGATAAATGAGTAGATTTTTTTTCAATTCTTTTCCCCCATACCTCCCCAACGCCATTTTCAGCGCCTTGATATAATTATCTATAAGCGACTGCGGGGAGAGGATGGTGATTGAATCGGCGTATGAAAGCAGAAGATGCTCTAGTTCGGGATGTTGTCGTTGGTTTCTTGCAGCAGCCTTTTAAATATCTTTTATATTTTTGAAATCAATTCATCAGTAGGAAGTTCCATACGGCTGAAGGCAAACCATTTTTTTCCTAAGTCCTTTAGTGACGCACCTATATGATATACAGTATCATCAATACAAAGGAAACGGTCGTGTGAACGGTCAAAAATACGCACATCAATGGCTGGATATTGTGAGTTGTGGCGCACAATATCCAATTTTAATTGCTGTGTAATACGCTGGGTGTAAATGGTTGCAGCAACACCGGCATTACGCTTGTCGAGCAATGTCAATACGGTTTCGTCGATGTAATTGTCAAAAAGTACTATGCGTTTTGTTGCGGTCTTTATAATCTGACAGGTCAAGGAATAAGCATCGAAGATTTCTCCATCGAAGAAAATTCCGTGCTTCTTTTGTATGCTACCATCATCCAATCGCTTGAACACCTCTTCAAGTTTACGGTCGGTTTCTGACTGATGGACAGCCAGTTCCAACTGATGATGCTCAATGATTTCCAATCGTTGGAAAACTTGAGCATTCGAGGCTATGAAATGACGCATAGCTGTAAAAGCTCGCATAATGCTGATATTTGTTTCAATGGCTAGTGGAGACCGCAACACGCTACTTAACATCGCAATACCATTTTCGGTGAATGCGAATGGTAAGTATTTGATATTCATCCCTCTTTTGTTCAAGGTCGCAAATTGCGACCTTGAACGATTCTCATCAATAAATATATTCGTATGGGTTGATTTTATAAATTCCGCTTCTTCTTTTGTAAGCTGAAACATAAAATCCTCTGGAAATCGTTCAATATTACGGCGTACCTGTTCATTAAGTCGCTTAGTTTCAACTCCGTACAACCTTGCCAAGTCGTGGTCAAGCATAACTTGTCTATCCCTTAATACAATGATGAGATTTTCCACACATTCAATCGGTTGCGCTTGACATTGTTCCTTTTTTGTTATTCCGTCTTTCTTTGCCATAGGTTACTTTCCCAATGTAGTCTATATCTGTA
>Ga0310696_10005992_pt1 | contig 14534 bp, 8 predicted proteins | sample AusTroGonzalo_MG_4_FD_203885 | JGI IMG/M metagenome (GOLD analysis project Ga0310696, IMG submission 203885) | Bovine rumen microbial communities from tropical cattle in Woodstock, Queensland, Australia - Gonzalo_02 (v2) (version 2) | ecosystem: Host-associated > Mammals > Digestive system >...
ATTAATTACAAACTGACTTTAAGGTTAAGCATAAACGACCGCGTACCAGGATAGGAGGCATACTCGAGGCCTTGGGCATTGCCTGAGCCTTGGGTGCCTTCGGGGTTGATGTTGTCGGGCAGGGTCTTGTAGATGTAGAACAAGTCGCGGCCCACGAGGGAGATGGAGGCCTGCTTGAAGAAGTTCTGCTTGTCCATCCACTTGCGCGGGAAGTCGAAGGTCAACGAAAGCTCGCGCAACTTGATCCAAGTGTTGTTCACGATGCCTGGGGTGCTGAGGATGTTGCCCCAGCCGCCGAAGTTGGGCATGTATTTGTAGAGGTAATGCACCACATGATCGTTTTCAACGGCTTCGCCCGTTTCGGTATTGATGCAATAGCCGGGCAAAATGACGCCGTAATTGCCTAACAGTTCGCCGTTTTCGTAATAGGGCAGACCGTTGCCATCACGCTCATAAAGCGTAGCGAGGCTTTGACCCGTTTGCATGGCCACCACGTAGGAGGCGCAGTAGATTTGGCCGCCCAATTTGGCATCAACCAAAGCATACAACGACCAGTTCTTATAGGAAGCCCTCAGGTTGATACCACCCGTCACCAAAGGAGCGCAGTTGCCAATCGGCACGCGGTTGTCGGTCTTCAGGTAGGTGGTTCCCGTTTCGTTCAGCAAAGGCATCGGTTTGCCGTTGGCATCGTAGAACGGACCCACAATGGTACCGTCGGGCATGGTGTATTCGTAGACATAATCCCATCCATAGATGGTGCCATATTCCTCCCCTTCTTCCACAGCGACGGCGGGACCGTTGGAGCCCCAAATCTCGGACAAGGTGTACATGTTGGCGCCGGAAAGGTCGACAATCTTGTTTCTGTTGCGGGCCAAGTTGAGGCCGACTTGCACGCCGTAGTCCTTACCTTGTGCGATGTCGTAGGTCATGATGGCCTCGATACCCCTATTGGTCACCACGCCCGTGTTGATGGTCACGTTGTTGGCACCCGATGAGGGGGCGAGCGGCGAGGAAAGAATCTGGTCCCAGGAATAGATGTTATAATAGGTGAAGTCCAAGTTGAAGCGGGCTCCCAAACCGATGTCGAAACCGAGTTCATAGCTACGCTGACGTTGGGGCTTCAGCTCCAAAGGCGGCACTACGGTCGGCAGAGTGGCCGAAAGCTGATGTCCGAAGGAGCCGGTGCTGTAGGTATAGGTCAGCTGGTAAGGCTCGGTGTCGCTGGCAGTTTGTGCCCACGAACCTCTCAGTTTCAGGTAATTGACCGGACCCCAATTCCAGTTCTTGAAGGCCGAGGTCGGGACAAAGCTCAAAGTGGCTGAAGGATAGAAATAGGAGTTGTTGTTGATGGGCAAGGTCGACGACCAGTCGTTGCGGCCCGTCACGTCGAGGAACAGCCAGTCGCTGTAGCTCATGTTGAAGAAGGCATAAAGCGAGTTGACTTGTTTCTCCCACATCGACTCGCCAAAGGTGCGCTCGGTGGCGTTGGAGTAGTTGTAGATGGTGTAAAGGTTGGCGTAGGCCCATTGGCCCGAGGTGCCGTTGATGCCATCGCGAAAACCGTAATATTGCTCGCCGCCTGCCGAGAGGCGCACGTTGAACTTCGAGCCGAAAATCTTGTCCTTGTAGGCGGTAATCAGGAAGTCCATGTCGCGGACCATCGAAGTCGACTTGCTCTTCGAGTAGTAGCCGCCCGCCATGCCGTCGATGGTGGTGGGCTTGTGCTTGGTGGTGTAGTTGTCGGCCGTCCAGTCCAAGGCCACCTTGGCGCTGGCTGTGAGCCAAGGAGTTATATCATAAAGCAAACGCACCGAACCGTACATCTTGTCGCGGTCGAGGGTCGTGTTGTTGTTGTAGAACGTCCAGAACGTGCTATTGTAGATATACATGTAAGGATAGCCGTCAAACTGGTTCATCGTGCCGTCCTCATTTTCGTAGCTCGTGACTTCGAGGCCTTTCCAGCTACGGGGCCAGCTGTAGAGCAAACCCTTGTTGAAATTGCTGTTCGACTCACCGATTTCAGGCGAGTTGAGGCGGAAGTAGTCCAAATAAGTGAACGCCACGTCAACCTTGATTTTCTCCGACACATTAATCAATGTTCCCACATTGACGGTCGTTTGCCGCAGGTTGCAGTTGTCGATGATGGCGTTGGTACGCGAGTCGGTGAAGGAAACACGGACGCTACCGAAGTCGCCGGCATTCTGGAAGGCGATGTTGTGGTTCATCGTGTGGCCGTTCTTGAAAAGCATCTTCAGGTTGTCGGGTTGGGGGTCGTACTTGCGAATTTCACCGTCCCACCAAAGTACACTCTCGCCGTTCATCGCGGGACCCCAGCTTTGGGCACCGCCATAGTAGCCGAAGGTTGTGTTGGTGGGTTCGCCCGCCGGACCGTTGTCGACGCTGTAGATGCCCGGATATTCGTAGACCTGGTTGCCGTTGTCGTCATACAGACCATCGATGGGCGTCAAGGTCGGCGTGTGGAAAGTGATGGGACCGCCTGCACCGTATTTGTTCTGCACCGTGCGGTACAAATACGGCGTAGTCAGCTTAAAGCTTGCGGAATAGCTGATGCCGAGGCCGCGTTGTTTCGTACCTTTCTTGGTGGTGATGAGCACCACGCCGTTGCCGCCCCGTGAGCCATAAAGGGCTGCCGCCGTGGGGCCTTTCAGGATGTCGATGCTCTCGATGTCTTCTTGGTTGATGTTGTTGAGCGCCGTACCCCAGTCGCGGCCGCCGCTCCAAGAAGTGACACCGCCTTCGTTCGACATGGGCACGCCATCGACCACGATGAGCGGCTGGTTGTCGCCGAAGATGCTGTTGTTGCCGCGGATGGTGATACGCGATGCGCCGCCGTCGACACCGTTCGGGTTGATGATTTGCACACCCGCCGAGCGACCACTCAAAGCACTGATGACACTGCCCGAGCCCGACTTAGCGATGAGTTCGCCGCCGATTTCCTCGGTGGCATAGCCCAATTCGCGTTTCTGTCGCTTGATGCCGAGTGCGGTAACCACCACGTCGTCAAGGGTTTGTGAGTCTACCTCAAGGGTGACATTGATTTTGGTTTTGCCTTTCACGGCGATTTCCTTGGTCTTGTAGCCGACGAAGCTGAACACCAGCACGTCTTGGCTATCGGCATTCAGGCTGTAGTTGCCGTCCATGTCGGTCACGGTGCCGTTAGACGAGTTTTTCACCTGAATGGCGACGCCGGGCAGCCCGTAGCCATCGTCGCTTGAGATGACTTTACCCGTGATTGTAATCGTTTGGGCAAAGGAGGCCAACGGGGTCAGCAAGGCCAATAAAAAGAAAAAGAGTAGCGTTTTCTTGTTCATAGACATAAGGTTTTACATAATTATGAGGCAAAGATAGAAATTATTCGTATTGACAAGGCAAAATTGCATTAATTTAAAAACTCTTGCCTTTTGGCACGGCCATCAGCCCGAGCAGCAAGAGCAGCAAAAATGTTTTGGTTACACACGGGTTGTGCCTGTGGTTGGCCTGTGTTTTTTCGGGATTCTATGCGATAAAAAGTGCAATTTTTCAAAAAAATGCATGTTTTCTCATGCAATTTTCGGATTTTTGCACCAAACATTCACCCATGTCAAATAACCAAGAAGAACCGTTGTTTTCGGAAACCACTGAAAAAGAGACAGACAAGAAATGTCCTAACTGCGGTGCCACCGTCGTCTTTAACCCCAAAACGGGCATGATGCACTGCGAGTATTGCGGTTATTCGTGCGAACTGCCCTCGGCCGAGACCGAGAAGGAAATCTGCGAGATGGATTTTGAATCGGCCATACACACCGAGAGCTTCAACTGGGGCGAACAAAAAAAGGAAGTGCAATGCAAGCAATGCGGCGCCATCAGCATTTACGATGTTTTGGAAACTGCCGCCGTGTGCCCATTCTGCGGCTCCACCAGTGTGATGCCCGCCGCTACCGAAAACACCATTTCGCCAGGTGCCGTCTGTCCTTTCTCCATCACCAAGGAACAGGCTGGACTATACTTTCTCAAATGGCTCAAAGGCAAATGGTTCGCTCCGGCAAAGGCCAAGAAAAATGTCTTTCGAAAGGCCTTCCAAGGCGTGTATCTCCCCTATTGGACTTACGACGCACAAACCACCTCCAACTTTACGGCTCGAGCTGGCTACACCAAACCCGTGAGAAGCAAAGACGGCAGAACACGAATCGAAACCACTTGGAGGAATGTGAGCGGCATTTTCCAGAAGTCTTTCGACGATGTGACCATCATGGCCTCGAAGCGACAGGAAGACTCGGGCGTGAAGGAATGTGAGCCTTTCGATTTCTCGAAACTGATACCCTATTCCCCGAAAGTGGTGGCAGGATTTACCGCCGAGCGTTATTCCATCGGTTTGAAGGAAGGCTGGCAAATCGCCCAAAAAAACATAAAGTCGAAACTGAAATCGGACATTGGCAAATACGTCTGCAAGCATTGGCACGCCAACTGCTATGATTCCGTCAGGTTCTCAACGCTCTACAGCAACATCACTTATAAATACCTCCTCGTCCCGACTTGGATTTCCTCGTTCAGATACAAGGGCAAAATCTACCAATTTGCCGTGAACGGGCAGACAGGCAAGGTGGGCGGCAAGGCACCAGTTTCGGCATGGCGAGTGTTTTTGGCCGTCTTGATGGGCATTGGAATCCTTGTGGGATTATATTATTTTCTGAATCAATAAGCTGGGCTTTACCTTAACCACGCCTCCAAATCCTTCATCGCCTTGCGGACGGGACGGTTCTCGTGGAGAATACCATAGGCTGTTACAGCGACGGGCATTTGCTTGCGTTGCTCTTCAGAAAGAGTGGCCACCAACTTGGAGGCAAAATAGCCTTCCGCTACCATGGTCATCTCATTCAAGGCGGTCTTTACCGTATTGCCACGACCGATGAGCATACCGAGTTGGCGGTTGCGGCTGTGGCTTGAATAGCACGACACCAACAAATCCCCAAAGAAATTGGATGGGCAGAACTTCGTGAGGTCGTTGACGCTCTGAGGATCAAGCAGGTAGTACATTTCCTTGATGCAGTTCGACACCAAAACCGAGATGAAATTGTCGCCATAGCCCAGGCCCATAGCGATGCCTGCCATGACAGCATAAATGTTCTTCAAAACCGAAGAACGCTCCAAATAACTGATATCTTTCTGGCAATTAATCTTGAGGAACGGAGTCTTCAACTTTTCGCCAACGACGCGGGCGTTCCCGACATTGCGGCAAGCCAAAGTCAAATAAGTGAGTTGTCCATGTCCCACTTCTTCGGCATGGGTCGGACCGCAAATGAAACACAAGTGCGAATCGGAAAGGCCGTAACGTTGTTTCAAATATTCGGTAACAAACTGTTTTTCATCGAGAATGATACCTTTAATTGCCGAAACCACTATCTTTTCCTTTACGGAAACATTCAAATCGGAAAGATAACACTTTAGATATGCCGCTGGCGTGACCAAAAAAAGAATGTCGGCATTGGAAACGGTTGCGTTCAAATCGTCGGAGAGGCGGATACGGTTCATGTCGAACTCGATTTCGGAGAGATAACGGCAATTACGTCCTTCGTTGCGCAACGACTCCAAAACCTCGGCATTGCGGACATACCAACCAACCGACAACTCGTTCATCGTCAACACTTTGACAAGAGCTGTTGCCCAACTTCCGTGCCCAATGACGGCACAGCGCGATTCCCTGCTGATACGGATGTTGTTTTCCATCACCATCAAATTACGGTGCAAAGATAGTGGATTTATCTTTCATTTTATCCTTATTCATCGTGCTCAGCCACGGAATGTGTGCTGTTGTCTATCGGATTGGCGTAAATACCCAAGAAAATATCTTGTAAAATCTCACGGTCCAATTGGGGATAATCGTCCATCCATTCCATATAGTGTACGAACGTTTCTTTTTGCTCGGCGGTGTAATGCTCGGCGTAGGTTGTAGTGCCGTCGCGCAAGTCGTGGGCGATGTAATTATTGGGATGGAGATAGAAATTGGGATTGATGCGGTTGTCCATCAGCTCGGCTACGCGCTTGTAGAACTCGCCCGAAGGGCAGTCGTTCAGGGCCTTCAAGTCGTCCTCAGTGACCATCGGGCAGATATGGAAATGCATGTGCCCTTTGGGCTGCATGATGCCCGTCAGGATGCTGTTGAGGTCTTCGTTGGGCTGCTTCTCATAGTGGCCGTTTTTCCTTGTCAGATACAGCTCCAAGGTCTTCAGTTTGTCGCACGACTCCCATTCGTATGACACCGCAACAGGTACAATGTTCAACTCCGCCAACGAAACCACGCGGTCGTCGCGACGGCTCATACCGAACATCTTGATGATGGCTGGGTCAGTAGCATCAATACCATTTTTGGTGCGCCCGTTGCGCTGGGCAATCCACACCGATTCATGCACCTCGGTGATGACGTGGCGCATATATTCCGACATGTGCAACATGCTGTTGTAGAACTCTTTGGGTGAACCTCCACGCTCAGTACGGAACATCTTGTTGACCTTGCCGAAGTCGATGACAAAAGGATGCGACATGAGGTTGCTGCCAAAAGTAATCTGGCAGGTGTTTTGTCCGACCTTGTTCAGAATATATTGCAGAAACATGGCATCGAGCACAATGTCGCGGTGATTGGAAACAAAGAGATAAGGCTTCTTGTCGCTGATGTTTTCCAATCCCGACCAGTCGAATCCCGTGATGGTTTTGCCCATCAAGGTTTCAACCATCTCATTCAGCAGTCCCTGTTGGAATTCCTGAAGGGTCTTGATGTTTCGGATTCTTTCGCGAAGTGCCTCGGCGGGTAGGCCAAAATATTGCGCAATGGCGGGAATCACTTCGCTGTCGGCCATGCGTTGCATCGCAGCGGGAATCTCGTCCGCATTATAGGGTCTGATGTCGTCGAAATCTGTCATCATTTTTCCCTTAAATCAATGAATTTAATGGGTTTACGGCTCTTCGCCGGATAGTTGATTTGCCTGATTTCCTCGATGGAACACACCTCTATTTGCGGAGCCACGCGGATGCGCGAGCGGAAACTGTCCTTCAGTGCCTTGACCACATCAAATTCAGGGGTGTATTTCAGGCCGATTTTCACTACCACATCATCGGTGCCGGCCTCGCTTTGGCGTACTTCTATGACATAATTTTCCACATAGTCGGTGTTGTCGAGCACATCGTTAATCGCTGGTGGATAGAGCGTTGTGCCTTTCAATTTAATCATATTGTTCTTGCGGCCCACGAGCGGCGTGAGGCGATAGGAATTGCGCCCGCAAGGGCATTGCTCGATGATTTTCGCGGCGATGTCGCCCGTGCGGAAACGCAACAGCGGCATAGCCTCCACGCCAAGGGTCGTCACTACGATTTCACCTGGCTCGCCATCGGGAACGGGAAGTCCATCCTCGCCGATGATTTCCACAATGATAAGTTCAGGATGCACATGGCCGCCCAATCCGTATTCGCATTCCGAGAAGGTCGCGCCCATTTCCGTCGAAGAATAGGTGGCAAAGAGTTGCACATCCCATTTCTCCTTGATTTTGCGGCCCAAAAGGTTGAGGTCGAAGTTTTGTTCACGCAAACCCTCACCTATGCCGATGATGCGACGGACGCTGCTGTTCTTGTAGTCAATGCTGTGTTCCTCAGCGTATTGTATCAATTTCAGGATGAACGATGGCACGCACATGATGGTGTCGGGCTTGATGCGGCGGATGGTGTCCCATTGCAGTTCGGGAATGCCGTTGCCCACTCGAATCACTCCCGCACCCAACTCGCGCAAACCGAGGAAATAGGCCAATCCAGCCATGAAGCGCTTGTCGAGGGTGGTCATCAGTTGCACCACATTTCCGGGTTTCACGCCTGCGCACTCAAACGATTTCTTCTCATTGTAGGCCAAGCGTTGCAGGTCCTTTTCGGTGCAGCCGAAAGTCACGGGGTCGCCGAGGGTGCCGGAAGTGGTGATGTAGTCGATGATTTTGGCCTTCGGGCAGCAAAGAAATTCGTCGTTGAACAGTTGCAAGTCTTTCTTTTCCGTGAAGGGAATCTTCACTAAATCCTCGATATGCTGGATTTTGTCGATATGGATGCCGTAACTCTCGAACATCCGCTGGTAATAGGGCGAATGGGCTTGCAAATAAGTCAAAGCCTCGTGGAGCAAACCTTCCTGATAAACCTTGATTTCTTCTGCGGATTGATATTCTATATCGTTGATTGTCATCGTCATAATGTTGTTTTTTAATCGTTGAATTGTTGAATCCAGTTGAGAAACTCCTGTTTCCATTGGCGACATTCCGCCGTTCCTTTTTCCTCGCTCGCGCCAAAGCCGTGGCCACCGGTTTGGTATTGGATATAACGGTGGTTGACTTTGTTGGCGGTCAGGGCGGAATCGAGCAAAATCGAATTATGATACTCCACCACGGGGTCATCGACGCAATTGACGAGGAACACGGGCGGGCAATCGGCGGGGATGTGGCACTCCAAGGAAAGCGAATCTATCATGATTGGGTCGTGATGGCGTTTTTCGCTCAACAAGGCGCGGCGCGAACGCTTGTGGACGTATGGTTCGCGCATCGTCACCACGGGATAAATCGGCGCGACGAATGTAGGTCTGAGGCTGACTTCCGTATCTATTCCGTTGGCTTCCAAAAAGTTGACCTCATTGAAACAGGCTGCCGACATCACCAAATGGCCACCTGCAGAAAAGCCTATCATGCCCACCTTGTCGGGGTCGATGTGGTACTCTTCGGCGTGTTCGCGCACCCATTGCAGGGCACGTTGCGCATCGGTAATCATGTCGGGATGCTGCTTGCCGCGAAAGATGCCGCGATAATACCACAAGTAGGCAAAAAAGCCAATGGTACGGTAACGCAACACAAACGCCGTTATATTGTTGTCTTGCAGCCATTTGGCTACTTTATCGCTTTCGTTTTCCTTGTCGAGCCAACAATAACTGCCGCCCGGACACACGATGACTGCAAGCCCAGTTTCGTTATGCTCAGCCACAAAAGGCGTCAGCGTGACCTGATTGCCGTAATTCACCTTGTAGCCTTCCCACAAAGGGATGCTCTCTTGACCGAAAAGCCATCCCGAAAAGAAACATAATATGCTTAATAACAATAATTTATGATTCATTTTCTCAGTCGTTGGATTTGCAAAATTACAATTTATCCTTGTTTCTTCAGCCATTGGCTTTCATTTATCTTTCGCACAATCGTGTTGCGCCCGACCAAAGCCTCAGCCGTTTCGATGGCGGTCAACGATACGCCGCAAAGTCCGTGAATGTTGACATTCTGCCCTGTCAGGAAAAGATTCCGAACTTTCGTTGAAACAGACATTTGCGAGAGTATCAGATTGTTGCTGTCTTTTCGGAAACCGTAATTGGAACCCTCTTTGTTGCCGTAAAAGTCGCGGATGGTGAGCGGAGATGCAGCAAACTTAAATTCGATGCCATCGCGGAAATCGGGATAGAGGCGTTCCATGAAAGCAAGCACCTTGTCCGTCATGGTTTGCTTCCATTGTTCGTAAGCCTCGCCGCGATGCCCCGTGCGGGTGTTTTCCCACGGTTTCACCCAATCGAAAACCATCGAGGAAATGATGACCATCGTCTGGGCAAACTCGCCCTGATATGCAACAGGCGGAGTCACAAACATCAAACTGCGTGGCCAATTGGATGGTTGCATTGTATTGTAATCCAAATCGTTATCCTCAAAATCCGACAAGCAGAAATGCGAGTGGTTCATATAAGGAAACGCCTTTTCCTTGAACTTGACGAAGACTTTGAAACTGGAAACCGTTTCTGGCACTGACTGGACACGGGTCTTGAAAGCCGTCGTAAATGCCTGTGGGTCAATGATTCGCAACAGCACATCGGGATGCACGTCCGAGATGTAGTTGTCGGCCTGATAACGATGGCCTTTCGAGGTTAAAACACTCGTAACTTGATGATTTTCCACCTCAATTCTCACCACTTCCTCATTAGCAATCACCAGACCACCAGCGTTTTCTATGACTTTTGCCAAGGCATCGGCCATCTGCTGACTCTCACCTATGAATTGGAAAGTCCCATTGATGTGCAGTGTGCTTAGTAGCGCATGGATATAGGCTGGCGTGGTATCTCCAACGCCACCCATCAAATCGTTGAGGTAACCCAACAAGGCTTTCAGTTTCGGGTCTGTAATGTATCTGTCCCTCAGCCGATTGACCGAACCCAAGAAATCCTCGCTGTGCGAAAGATGGTCTGCGGATGTTTCGCGCAAATAGAATAAATCCTCCTCCTCAGAAAGTTCAAAAATTCGGTCGATATAACTCTTAATTTGCTCTTTTTCAGCGGGAAACATCGTTGAAAGATAGGCCATATACTGCTCCTTGCCTTGCGGCAGTTGATAAGTCTTTCCTTCGCTCAAAACCGTAACTACATCAGAGGCGTTTTCGTCCATCGGCTGGAGCGAAATCTTGTCCATAACGCCCAAATACTCAAACAGTTTGCGCAAGTTTCCGCCTTCCTGAAATCCGCCAAAAATGTGCATCCCCGTGGGGAAACTCACACCATGCCGCTTGAAGGTCTGCAAGCCGCCCCCGATGATGGCGTTTTTCTCCAAAACGGTCACCTTATAGCCTTCCTTGGCCAATAATGCCCCCATGACCAATCCACCAATACCACCGCCTATTACTATACAAGTCTTCATTTCAGAAATATTTGGGTATCAATGACATAATCGCAATTGGGCTGTTCCTGTCCTTCGGGAACGAAGTGCAGGTTTTCAGGGATGTAACTCGTGTGCGAAGCAATTAGGTGTTTGTCTGTGTCGGTTTCCACGGCATAGATTTGGGTGTCGCGATGCACCAAGGCCATCGTCCAGGCCAATTCTCCCAAACCACTGTTTTTCAACAAAATGCTTCCAAAATCCAAGGCATCGATTTCGGCGGCATGGGCGCGGATGCGTTTCAGGTTGCGGCGACATTCGCGCTCCGCCTCGTTACCTTTGTAAACGTACTTGTAGCGCACAAACGGCAACACATATTCCGTGTTCTCGCGATAGCGCCGAATCTCCCCGAAATGCTCAATGTAATACTTATGGAACCGCGAAGTCAAAGCCCGTGTCTCGATGGATTTCACCTCTTCAGCGGACATCCTCTCACCTATTTCCACATAAATTTGGCCTTCGCGCAACACAAAATCCTTCTTCGGCATCACATGGCTCGCGCCGTGGACGAACACGGGCAGAATATCCACATTCAAGGCCTGCGCCAACTGGAACGCACCCTTGTGGAAACGGAGAATCTCACCCGTTTCGGAGCGGGTGCCTTCAGGATAAACGACCACGGAATAGCCGCGCTCCACCAAGTTTTTCAGGCGTTCCACGTTCTTGTCGTACCCATCAGAAACGGGATAAAACTCTGCAAATCTGATGATTACTCCATAAACTGGATTTTTCCACACCCAATCGGTCGTGAGTAGCACCACCTTGGGATTGAGCATCATCGTGCAAAGCAAATCAAGGTGCGACTGGTGATTGGCAATGATGACGGCAGGATTCTCGAAGGTTTCACCGACCTTGTTGTTCAAATTGAATTTCACGCCGGGCAAAATCTTCAAAGCCGTGCGCATTACCCAAGCAATCATCTGGTGGTAACGGTAGCGTTTTGTCTCCGTATTCGGTCCTAAAAGCATGTAAATCAATGTCAAAGGCGTGACGATGACGAAAGCAGCAATGAAAAACACAAGCAGGGTCAGGAAGGTGTAAATCATCCGTTTCAGGGTCAAGGGCACCTCGCGGAGTTGGCCTTTTTTCTTGGTCAGCCAGCCAAAGATAACAGGCGGCAGGTAGCAAGCCATGAGCACCACAACGGCCATGCCAATGATGGCCACCTCAGCCAACGAACGCATGGCGGGATGCTTGGCAAAAATCAGCGTCCCGATACCGATAAACATCAGTATTCCGCTCAAAATCACGCTGTTGCGATAGTTTTTCAGCATCTTCTTTCCGTAGGTGTACTCATAGAGCAAACCTTCTGTGATGAAAATCGTGTAGTCGTCGCCCTGACCGAAGATGAACGTGGCCAAAATGATGTTCACGATGTTGAACTTGATGCTGTCTAAGTGCATGATTCCCAATATCCAAGCCCAGCCGACCGTCAGCGGCAGGAAGGCCAGCAGCGACAACTCAAGCCGCCCGAACGAAAGGCAAAGGAAGAAGAACACGACGATGCTGCACACATAGAGGATGTAGTCAAAATCGTCAGACAAGGCCGAAACCAAATTGTTACCTACATCACTGATACTGAAAGCGAAACCATCAATTTTTAAGGTCCCTGAGCCTGTCGAAGGGCCATCTGTTGAACTTAAAACCTCTCTCAACTGCTGTTTCAATGGCTCGGAAACCGCAACAGGCACGCGCACGAAATTGACCACCCGCGCCACCGAATCGTGCTGCAAGGTGTAGGTCTGGCACAAAGTCCGCAAAGGCTTCATTTCGGCCTCCGTCAAAGGCTCGTATTGCTTCGCAATTCCCACAATGAACGGCGAAAAAGCGTCTTCCGTGAAGCCGACCTTCACCGCCTCGCGCTTGACTTCATCAGCGATTTCGGGATGCCGCTCCCAAAACGCCGACCATTGTGCCAAGGATTCCTTTTGTTTTTCAATAGAAGGCAACAATCCATCAGGACCGGAAATCACGGCGGAAACGCTGTCGGGTAATAGGCGACGGCAATTGGCCATCATGGTTTCGTTTTTCGCCAAAGCCTCCTGTAAATCAACACCTTCCGAAACCACATAAATCAAATCCGTTTCGCTTTCCTTTTGCAGCGACTCGCTCAAGATGGCCAAATCCTTTTGTTGCTGCTGGGTCATGAAATTGATATTATGCAAATCGGCATCAAAAGCCGTTTCTTGACTGAAATAACTGAGTATCAATGTAATGATGACCAAAGGCCAAAAAGCGTACAACTTGATTTTGCGCCAAGTCTCGGATGATGCTTTGCCGTCGTCAACGAAAAGCCTTTTGGTTTTCTTGGGCGCGACGGCGAACAAAGGCAGGAAAACCATCACGAAAAGCATGGTGCCGACCAGCATCAAGGCACCGAATAGGCCCAAGTCGCGCATGGCTTCGGCCTTCACGAAAATGAGGCAGGCGAAGGCCGCCACCGTGGTGAGGTTGCCGATAACCAAGGGCTGGATGACATCTTTTAAGGCTTCGCGCTTGTCGGGTTGCTGCTTGATGTGGTCAAGGAAATGAAGCGGATAATTGACCGCGATGCCCACGATGACCGAACCGATGCCGACCACGATGATGGAAATGCTCGACTTGAACAAGGCGATGACCGCCAAAGCGAAAATCCAACCGAAAAGAACGGAATTGCCCAACCAAATTAAGTTGCGTTTGCGTGCCATAGTGAACATTAAGATACCGAAAATCAACACGATAGCCAAGGCAACAGAGAGATAACTGTCTCTTTTGATTTGCTGCGCGTTGGTAACAGCGATGGTGGGCGCACCCACGGCGGAAATATGCACATCGGGCGAAATTGCCTCGGTTTGGTCAATTACCATATTAATTAGTGCCACGAGTTGCGCATTGCCACGGGTGTCGCTGCCCGAAAACGGCGAAGAGAAAAAAGCAAAACCCATGTCGCCGCGCTCGTTGAAAAGGTATTCGTCCTCAACACGGTAGCCTTCTGTGGCGTTTAAAGCATTGAGACGTTGCAACGAGGGCGAATAGAGGTTGAGCGGGTCGGCCTTCACCCCATCGACCACAAAACTGACCGTCGGCATCGACAATATCCGCTTGATGTTGCACATGCAAGTGGCCACATAATCCGGTTCGGCTAATAGCGAGTCCATGCGATGGTAGTCGGTTTCGGTCAAAAACAAGGCTTGGTTTTCGCGGATGAAATCGATGGCATCAAACACTTGGCTTTCATCAACTTTGCACCGCAAATTACTGACCAACAATGCGGTATCTTCCGTTTTCCAGTTTGTTTCAAAGGCATTCATAGCGTCCATCAAGGCGTCAAGAGCCTCGTCGCCAATGAGTTTTGTGGTGTCGGCGGCAAAAATGACCGTGATTTGTCCTTGGTTGCTGAGGTCGTCGTAAACCGAGGTGTATTTTTCCTTCTCGGGGTCGGTGGGCAAGAAGTCGGCGATGTTTTCTTTGTAGTCCAAACGCAAAGCCGAAAACACACATAAAGCCGTGACAACCAGCAATAAAGCGATTGACAGCAGCCTGTTGTGCGACAGGCGGTCGTAGATGGAAAGGAAGAACTTATTCATGCGGCCTCCTTGCTTTTCGGATGAGGCGCGAAGGCCAGCCATAAACCAGCGCGACCATGCACAAAACGGTGTTCAGCACACTGATGCGGAAGAAGTCCCAAAACGGGCGAAAATGCGACACGCGCTCCTCGCCTTTGGAATAGAACACGTTGATTTTAATGGGAATAAGGTCGGTGCCATGCCATGCGGAAAAGACAAGCAACTCCAACTCGGCCTCGTAACGCGAGGTGAGCAAGGCCAAACCTGACATGTTTCTCAATGGATAAAGCCG
>Ga0310696_10005993_pt1 | contig 14534 bp, 16 predicted proteins | sample AusTroGonzalo_MG_4_FD_203885 | JGI IMG/M metagenome (GOLD analysis project Ga0310696, IMG submission 203885) | Bovine rumen microbial communities from tropical cattle in Woodstock, Queensland, Australia - Gonzalo_02 (v2) (version 2) | ecosystem: Host-associated > Mammals > Digestive system >...
TGAACATCGGCCCATGCAAGATGATGCTTGAATCGACAGCCTTCATAGCGCGTGCGTATTCGATAAAGCGTGCGGCATATTGCCTTGCTGAAAGCGGACCGGATTCTTCCCATTCACCGTCAAGTTCGTTGCCGATTTGCCATTGCTTGATGTTGTATTTTTTGACTTTATTGGCATAGTGGACCCAAGCGGCGGCTTCCTTGGCTGTGCCCGTGCCGGCGTTGACGCAGATAACGGCGTTCCGCCTCCATTCTACGAACTTATTGATATAAGTCATGAACTCTTCGAAATGCCACTTGATGCCTGTCCAGTCGGTGCGCGGCTTGTCGCCGTTGCGGGTGGACATCGCGAAGAACTTGTAATCGTTCCCGGCGAGCAAATCGTCTGAACCGCTATAGAGTTTCATTTCTCGAATCTGCACGCCTTTTGACGGAAGTTCGGTCGTCTTGAATTTTACAGCAACATAGCGTGCACGAGTCGTTGCGAACTTGTATTTAGTCTGGTTGCTCGTGACCTTGACGGTACCCCATCTTTTTAGCTTGTTTTCAAGATTCTGGTGAACACCCGGGTATTCGGCGTAGTCATCGGTCCAGTACGAGAGTTCGAAAGATTTCGGGCGTAGGCTGCCCCAGTCAATGATGATGGAGTCGAGGTCTTTCTTTTCAGGGAACTCAATGACGACCCAAGGCGGATCCTTCGGATCAAGTATTTCGCCCCACCACATCGTATTCATGTCGCCATCGGCAAGGTGACTGCGTCGGATGAATCCGTAGTTGTCTTTGGTAGTGCCGCGATAAATCGTTTCGCCGAGGAATCCCGGAGCCCAGCTTGTATCGCTTGGAATCCAAAGTCCCGTGCTGTCGTACTTGCCGGCACCGTTCCAGTGATAGTCATTGCTCAAACTTCCGTTCGGGAAACGGAAAATCGAGTAGCCTCCATCAACGAGGGCGGGCGCCATGTCGTAATAGCGTGAGGGCGGATTCCAGATGGCAAGGTCGGCGGCTAGCATGTTATCCGTGTAGATGACAATGCCCGGTTTCGTGTCGTCAACCTCGATGACGTTCTGTGCCGCAAGCGCGGACGTTGCGGAAAGTGCGAACAACGCAAACGAAGCGCTGAAGAAAAAACTTTTGGCGCCAGGAATAAACTTCATAGGAACCTCTTAAAATAATGGGGCTATCCTAAGAAGATAATAAAATATCGAATGAGATTGGGTGTGGACGAATGATGCGTCAATCGCTGCATATGCTACGAGTGTGGCATATAGAAAATATTTATCGAAATATTTTGCTAAAAATAGTGATTTTTGTTAAATATCTAGGATTTTGTTGCATAAATGTATTGATTTTTGGGGGTGGCAATAGTATATTTACGAATGGTGAAAAAGTTAAGGAAGTGTTTATGAAACGGTTTTTATTGCCCCTTTCTTCGTTGTTGCTCGTTATTGCTTGCGGTGATGATTCCTCCAGTGCGTTCGACGCATGGTCCGAAAATCTGTCAAGTTCAATTGTGTCATCATCATCCGAGGATGCCCCCACATCGTCATCCTGGAGCGAAGCGATAGGATCCAGTTCATCTCGTAAATCCGTACCTGACCAGGAATCTTCCTCTTCTTCATGGATTGCTTCGAGTTCTTCGAGTATTCGCAATGATGTAAGCAGTTCTTCGAAAAACGTCATCCTGAGCTCTAGCGAAGGATCCAGTAGCAGTTCATCCCGTAAATCCACGCCTGAGCCGGAATCTTCCTCTTCTTTATGGATTGCTTCGAGCTCTTCGAGTTCTCGCAATGACGCGAAAAGTTCATCAAGCATTGGTAATGATGTAAGTAGTTCTTCGCAAAACGTCATCCTGAGCTCTAGCGAAGGATCCAGTAGCAGTTCTTCGAGCGAAGTCGTTTCTTCTTCCAGTGAAATCCTTACAGATCCGTCGAAAATTTTCGAATTGCGAGTCCCGAAAGGGGACGCTTACACATGCGAGGAAAAAGGAGATTGGGGAGACCGTGTTTTTAGAGAAACATATTCGCAGAGTGATTTTGTATGCACGTACGATTACGATGGCGAAAAAGGTTTCGTGTATGTGCAGTTATCGCCTATTTCTTGCTCTTTTGGACTTTCCTTAACGCCTATTTATGATGTTGATAAAGCAGAACTTTATGTCAATGGAAAATTTGTGGATATATCAGATGTTAAATATGAATGGGGAGGAAATCATCATGTACAAAAGTTGTGGTTTACATATAAAGGTAAAGTATTTCGTTACGGACAATCGTCGTTGGGCTGGGGAGGGCGTCCCTGTCAAGGAATGGACTGCTTAAATGTCTTTGAATCAGATAGAAAAACTTATGTTGTGAATGGTTGTGACGAACAGCGTGCTATTCCTATCGTTTGTAATGGCGTGAATGCGGAAAATCAAATTTTTGACTTTACTGATAATTTTAAAGTATGTGAGGGCGATCCACGAACTCAAGGAAATGATTAAAGCATGCTGTTCTTTGGTTGTTTTTAGAATGTGCTGGAACATTTAGGCTGTTTACGAGGTATATTTATTATTATGAGAATCATCCTGCTTGTTTTGACTATGCTTGTCTTGCTGGCGTGTACCGACAGCAATTCGGATGATATTTTTCGCCCTAACGACCCGGATGTTGTAAACCCCGATACAACTGCAATCGATACAGCGAAAACTGATACGACTACGACAGACACGACTAAGGTGGACACTGCAAAAACGGATACGGTTTTAGGTCCGTGTTTGGATTTTGTTCAGAATGACAATGAATATACCGGTTTCTGCAAGCAAGATGGCTACGATGCTTTCCGCAAGATGTCCTACGCCTCGAAAACGGAAATGGGGATAAGCTATCTCGTAAAATTTGTCATTACGGATTTTGATACTGACAAACCCCAGGTTCACTTTATGAATACAATGAGGTATTCATATCATTACGATTTTGCGGAAATGGTGCTGGGCGATACACGTTCGCTTGCCGTTTTTAATGTGGAAACGTATTTCAGTGCCGAAAAGAATACCGCCGCAGGAACGCTTGCGTATTACCCTTCTGTAGATTCCATGATTGCGTTGACGTTCTTCCCAGCGGATTATATAACTCCCGAACAAGTTGCTGTTGCTTATAAGCTAATTGAAGAAAAATTGCTGTTCCTCGATTCGAGCGGTTCTAAAAATCGCTTGTTCTATATGCCGGCGGGTTCAACGGCCGAGAGGGCTGCTGCCGAATATGCCAACGAATTTAAAAAAGCGGATATTCTGGTCTTTACGCATGCGGAACTCTTTGGCGATATTCCTTACCAGATTATGAATAAGGGAACGGCTTACGGGACGCTCCGCAAACTCACTGCAGCAGAACTCGATACGGCGATTGTCTCTTCGCATGACATTTTGATTCTTGAAACGCTTCCTGCCGAAATACCGCTTGTCGCAGCTACAATCAGTAAGGATGCACAGACTCCGCTTTCGCATGTGAACCTCGCCGCTCAAGCACGCAAGACACCGAATATCGCGTTCAATGGAAATGAACTTCCGGATAGTTTGCTTGCTCTTTGCGGAAAGCTCGTGATGCTGGACGTCAAATCGAACTCTTATACAGTTCGCGAGGCCACGCTCGAAGAGGCTCAAGCGTTCTGGAACAAGAATGTGCGTGAACAGAAAACGCTTTCGTTCGATTTGTCGGATTCTGGACTCGTCGATTTTGCAAATCTCAATTTCAAGTCTTCAAAATCGGTGGGCGTGAAGGCCGCGAATCTTGCTGAGCTTCACAAGTTGATTCCCGAGAATTCACCAGACGGATTTGCCGTACCGTTCTACCATTACAGCCATTTTATGGATTATGCTCAAGTCACGGAGGAACTGTGTGGACGTTCTTTTGAGGATTGCGGAAAAGAAGGCCGTGCGTCTGAAATTTGTACGCAAGTGAAAAATGCTTGCGTCAGCGCCCTTCAGCTTGCTCAGGGGACTGAATCAGCTGAAGCGTCCAAGTTTGCTACGCTCCGTAGCTACATTGAAAATCTTATCGCTCGTGAAGATTTTGTGACGGATACGCGTTTGCGAGAAGCGGTACTCGACAACATCCGCTATATGTTCAAGCATATTCCTGTGGATAAAGATTTTGGCGATGCTCTCGATGCGAAAGTTCGCACGCTCTACGGCGAAGCGGGTGTACGTCTGCGTTCCAGTACGAATTCCGAAGATTTGGAAGACTTTAACGGGGCTGGGCTTTATAAGTCCGTCAAGGCGACGGCACGCGAAAAGGATTTGCCATCCGATGAAATTCGCAAGGTGTGGGCATCTGTGTGGAGCTTCAAGGCGTTCGAGGAACGGACTCTTTGGAACATCAATCACATGTCCGTGCAAATGGCGGTCGCTGTTCATGAAGCTTACCCGGATGAAGTCGCGAATGGCGTCATCATCACGCAGAATATTGCGGATTACTCGGTCGCGGGTATTTACGCGAATATCCAAGTGGGCGAAACGTCGATTACGAATCCCGAAGGCGGAGAAATCCCGGAAATCATTTCGATTATTCCGTCTCCGCCGCCGGCACGCGGCGTACAGAGTGTTCTCTTGCAACATTCTTCATTATGCCCCGATTCGCTCATCCTGTCGGATGGTGAAATTTACACGCTTTACCAGATGGTCATGCAAATCCAGAATCGCTTTGCGGTGCTTTACGATGTGTATTCCGATGCGCTAGCCCTTGACATTGAATTCAAGGTGATGGGGGAGGACCGTAAATTGATTTTTAAACAAGTCCGCCCGTATATTCTTTAATAGGTTTTGATATGAATTTATATAAAATCTTGCCAATTTGCTCACTGTTTTTTGTTGCTTGCTCCGATGAAAATTCAGATAGTATATTCAATGCGCAATCAGAAAATTTTATGAGTTCCTCATGGATTGCTTCGAGTTCTTCGAACTCTCGCAATGACGTGAGTTGCTCATCGCAAACCGTCATCCTGAGCTCCAGCGAAGGATCCAGTAACAGTTCGTCAAGTTCTGCAACTGCCCCCACGTCGTCATCCGCAACAGTCGCCGTGTCGTCGTCCGTGGATGCTCCAACGTCGTCATCCTCGACACTTTTTACGATTTCGTCATCCTGGAGCGCAGCGATAGGATCCAGTAGCAGCTCCAAGGTCCCTGCTAGTGCTGAGTCTGGTCGAAGCAAGCCTGTCGAAGGGTCTAGTTCTTCATGGATTGCTTCGAGTTCTTCGAACTCTCGCAATGACGTGAGCAACTCATCGCAAACCGTCATCCTGAGCTCAAGCGATAATTCGACAAGCTCATCAACCGGATCCAGTAACAGTTCGTCAAGTTCCGCGGCTGTTGCAGACCCAACGAAACTTTTCGATATCCGCGTTCCAAATCAGGAAGCCCTTTTCTGTGTGGATAGCACTGCATACACAGTGTTTAAAAGAAATGTTGGCGAAGATGACCTCATTTGTAGCTTTAAATATGATGGCGAAGAAGGTTTTGTGTATGTGCAGAACAATCCGACAAAATGTATCGGAGGCGAGCTGACCCCTGTATATGAAGTTCATAAAGCAGAATTTTTTGTCAATGGTTCCATACAAGAAATCACGAATGTGCAATATTACGGTGGGGGATCGCATGGAACTTATTCCATCAAGTTTACGTATAAAGGCAAAGTCTTTGATTACGATTATTCTACGATGGGCATGGGCGGTCGCCCTTGTCAAGATGTCGATTGTATGAGAGTCTATGAAGCAGACGGAAAGACGCTTGTTCAAGACGGGTGTGTCAAGAAAGAACGTTCGCTTCCGGTAGTTTGCCGGCGTGCTAAAAAAGACGGAACTTTTGCCAGTTTCGAAGATACATACCACATTTGCCAATCCGACTCTTGGTGATTGCGGTTTAGGGCCTAATTCTGAAATTGGTCCTTTTGGTGAAAATTTTTCGATTTATAAAATACAATGCGTATGCCGCTAAAAATGAAAGCAACATGATAAGGATGTTGGAGGAATCCTTATCGAGATAGTCTATGAAGGAAAAAAATAGCTTGTAAATATACACGTGGCATAAGTACAGTTCCAAAGACAAAAGCCCCATGATGGTAAATATTTTATCGAGAATACTCCATTTTTCAAAAAATATCGCAAGAAGAATGCAAAGAACAGGGGTTATGACGATGTAGGGCAAGTAGGCTAGCGAGCATGTTTGCAATAAGCTGTGTGAAAATTTCATAAAACAAGTTAAAGTGATTACCGCAACGATGGCCGATGTTATTCCAATAGTTTTTAGTTTATTTGTTAAAACGATGCTGCAACCTTCTTTTGCCCAGTATCCAAAAGTTGCTCCGATGAAAAAAATCGGGATTCTTGCGTATGTCAATATAATCATGCCTCTGAAGTTTTTATTGTCATAGAAGAAAATACACGTTAACGCATAGATTAAAATTAACGACAGCCCAGCTCCGATAAAAAATAAAGAGACTTTGGTCCCGTATTTTTTGAATAATCTAAAGTAGATGGGAAAAATTGTATACAATAATAATATGCAAGAGATAAACCATAAGTCGTCATAACGTTTGACCCAGTACCCTAAAGTCGTTGCTCTGCATATCAAAGAATAAAAACTGTTGAGATTAAAATTCATTTGTACTAGAAAGACAACGCATAGTACAAACCAAAATTCGGGAACAATGCGGAAAAAGCGACTCTTATAGTATTTTTTCAATATGAAGTTTTTCCTCGACATCGAAAAATACAAACCGAATCCTGATAGGAACAAAAAGACATCAACGCCGCCATATCCGATGGACTTGATAAAGTCGATTGCGGAAAAATCTGTAGGAACAGGCAAATGAAACAGCATAATCCATAATATGGCAAAGCCCATTATGGCGCTTCTGTGCTTCGATACTAATTGAAGGACCTCGTTCATTTGTGTTCGGTTCCTATGCTGTCACAAATAAATCTAATAGCAAAAAAGAAAAATGTTATGATAATTGAGTGTAAAAAAGTTCTACATTGATGATAAAAGGATCATCAAGCAGGTATTCTCATGGAAGAAACGTTCAAAACCAAGGGCACATGTGCCACCACAATCCAGTTCACCCGTGATGGCGACAAAATCCGCAACATCCGCTTTACCGGTGGATGCAACGGAAATCTCAAGGCCATAGCCAAACTTTGCGAGGGTATGACCGCCGAAGATATTGCCGCGAAATTGCTTGGCAACACTTGTGGCGGTAAGCCGACCTCTTGTGCTGACCAACTGGCAAGAGCTGTTCTCGGTCGCGAACCATAATCGAGACTGAAAAATCAATTTCGCTACGAGGCCTCATTGAAACGATGCCGGAAAAAACGTACGCCTATGAATCGCTCGCAGATGATGCAGGCGGTTCGTTCCGAAGATACGAAACCTGAAATTCTGGTGCGTCGTTCACTTTTCAAGGCGGGTTTTCGTTATCGATTGCACCGCCATGACTTGCCGGGGTCGCCGGATTTATTTGTTCTTAAATATGGTGTGGTTGTTTTCGTGAACGGATGCTTTTGGCATCAGCATGGTTGCAGGTTTACGAGTCGTCCCAAGAGTAATTCTGAATTTTGGGATAACAAGTTTACGAATAATGTTGTTCGTGATGTCAAGACAAATTGGGAACTTTCGCTGCAAGGCTACCGCGTCGCCACAGTTTGGGAATGCTCCATCAAGAACGATTTTGAACGAGCCTTGGAACGCCTGAAAGCTTTTATTGCGGGCGATGAAGAAAGTATTGAAATCTGAGCCGCGAACGAGAAAAAAGACTATTTTTCTGACAGATTTTAGGAGGCGTTATGCAGATGAATTATGCCGAATGGGTTTGCCCGGAATGCAAGACCAAAAACCGTGAAGCATGTAACGCTTGGATGTACGGGAGCCCGATTCGCGAGTGCAAGGCCTGTCGCAGCGAATATTTAGATAGTCGCTGGCGCGAGGTGGCAATAGACGGATTTGATCCGCGCGGCAAGAATGCAAAATTTTATGCAAAGGGGGCGTTATTTCTTTTGGCAATCGCCGCTATTTGTGGAATTCTAATTTATTTCCAATACGCCAAAGGTTACTATTCCATGAAAATAATTGCTGCTGGCGCATTGAGTGCTTTGGCAGGTATCGCTTGTGGCATTAACGCCTTGCGTATCAAGTTCGGGTTTGCGGACAAAGACAACGAAAAGTACATGGCCGAATCGAAGTCGCGTTTGGCCGACCCGCAGTACGTTGAAAAGTTGCGGAAGTATGGATATAAGGTTTAATAGCGAGTCTAATCATGCGCATTCTTGAAAAAATCAGTGAATTTGTCGGCAAATGGATGGCGGTTGTCGTTTTGGTAATCGCGGCGCTCTCGTTGTTCGTCCCGAAATCGACGCTCTGGATTGAGCTCCCATGGGTGAATTACCTACTGATGGTCGTGATGTTTGGCATGGGCCTTACGCTCAAGCTAAGCGATTTTGCACTCGTGTTTGCGCGACCGAAAGAAATTACCATCGGCTGTGCGGCACAGTTCATCGTGATGCCTGCGCTAGCATTCTTGCTTTCCAAAATTTTCGGGCTTGACGCAGCGCTGATGGCGGGTGTAGTTCTCGTGGGTACGTGCCCAGGCGGAACCGCTAGCAACGTCATCACGTATCTTTCGAAAGGTGACGTGGCGCTTTCTGTCGGCATGACGAGTGTGAACACGCTGCTTGCGCCTGTGCTGACTCCGGCAATTACGTACATGCTCTTGCGTACGACAGTGAACGTGGATGTGATGGCGATGTTCCTTTCTATCGTGAAGGTCGTCATCGTGCCGATTGCGCTCGGGTTCGTCATCAACAAGTTTTTCGGCAAGTGGACTGCGCGGGCTGTCAAAATTTTGCCGCTCGTTTCCGTGATTGCGATTGCGATGATTGTGGCTGCAGTCGTTTCGCACAACGCCGCGAAGATTCTCTCCACGGGTGCCATCGTGTTCGCTGTCGTGATTCTCCATAACCTGCTCGGTTACGGCTGCGGTTTTGGCCTCGGCAAGTTGCTGAAATTCTCGACACCCAAAACTAAAGCGCTTTCCATCGAAATCGGCATGCAGAATTCCGGACTTGCGACAAGCCTTGCGGCGACAGCGTTCTCGTCGCTTGCCATGGCAACCGTTCCCGGCGCCATCTTCTCCGTTTGGCATAACATTTCCGGGGCGATACTTGCGAATGTATATCGTAGGAAAGAATAAAAAAACGGCAGAGATAAGTTTGTTTAAAATTACTTCTTCTTTGCAGATAACTTCTTGAATTCGGTTCGGGCTTTTTTCATATCTGCCAAGAAAGTCTCGTCATTATGCAAACTTGCGAAAGCTCCTGATACGAGAACCTTAGACGCATCAACATCGCTCTGCCAATGGAATCCTGCGATTACGCGGCTTTGCCCCCATTCGTAGGCGTACTTTAACAACGCATCTTGCGCAGCAGGATTCACTTCAACTAGTAACAGAGCCATCGACCATGCAAGAATCGTGTGGCCCGACGGGTAAGAACCATTCTTTCTTAAATATTCTTCGTCTTTGGGAACTAGCGTCGGTTCGTTGAAACGGTCAAATGGGCGACGCCTCATATAGTGTTTCTTGGGAACTCTACCCACTTGCCGTAGTGTTGCAATCCCGCGTTCAATCACGTTCATGATGGCGGGTGTTTTCTGCGCTGAAATTTCCATGCCGAACGGCTCGCTGAACATCCGGACCATTTCGCTCATGCTTGTTGCCGCTTGTGCAATCGCAAGGGCCGCACGTGCAGAATCGGCTCGCATGGACTTGCCCCACATGTACTGCGAAATATCGTACATGAACTGCACCGAAGTCGTTTCCGGTGGCGCAGGGTAGAAGTTGAGCGCATTCGGGAGTGCATCCGCTTTGATGTAGGGCTTTGCGTCGGCGGCAAAAATGCAAAGGGTCGCTCCGCAAATGGCTAGAGCGAAGATGGATTTTTGAAGAAGTGTAATCATATTTTAAAGATATATTTTTAAAACGTGTGCGGACGTTTTCCGCCGATGGATTTGTTTATCGGTCTCCGTAGAAAAGTTTCGTGTTGCGATACTTCGCCACTTTGCGGTAGACTGGCTCCAACAGCAAATCGTTTTCGTTTAGAAAAAACGTGTGTTTTTTGGTGCACATCGATGCCAACTGTATGCAATAACGAGCGGTCGCTTCATTGTGGTGTCGCCTGTGAAAGCACGAAAGCGTCAGCAGATGATTGTTTTCCATTGCTTTTTTGACTTCGCCACGGTAAATGTGGGGAAGGTCGCATCCGCGAATCCAGACGGCAAACGCTCCGTTCGCAAGCGCAATATCTAAAATTTGACGCTCCGCATCAGAATGGAACGTGCCCACAAGGCATTGATGGAACCGCCCCATTTCTGCAGCCCATTGCTCCAAGCGGTAATCGTTCGCGTCAAAATCTCTCGATGCAAATACGCCAATTTTTGTTTCCGGCCCATACCACAAGCGCATGGCCCCTTCTGTGCTGATTCCGATAAGTTTGATTTTGTTCATTTTCCTCTCCTTAAGACGAAAAAAGATCGCCCCGCTTGCGCGGACTGCGATCTAATAACATCACCCTTTTTGGTGCTGAATGTAATATACAAAATGGGGTAGAGAAAAACAAGTGCCGCAAATTTTGGGTAAAACGGCGAGCGTATTTGCGAAGCCTCTTGCGCATGCTGTTTGACTTTTATATGTTATGCAATATGAAGTTTAATTTTTTTATTTGTGTATTCGCTTTGCTTTTGCCGTTCAGTGCCGTTGCAAAAGAGATTACGGCACTTGGCTTTGTTGAAGATAAAAAGGCTTACGAACATGATGGAGATTATATCCGCTTAGCATTCGTAAGGACAGATAAAGGGTGGTCCCCGTCGTGTGATTTTACCGAAGGCGAAGATGCCGGTGGAATTTTTAAAAACATAAAGTCCTGTTCGCATAAAATCATGAAGCAATCATGGCAAGTGATAAATGCCGGCGGAAACCGTGCAGATGCGGGAACGTTAGAGTTTATGCGTCGCAAATGGAGCGAAATCGGACTTGCAAAAAGTTCCATTTCGTTAGAAAATAAAATTCAATTTGATTCTTTAAATCGCATCCTAGAAACTTGGAAAGAAAATGGAAAAGGGATGCCGCCATTACTAGCAGTTCCACTCGGAACGAATGTCGAAAAAATAGAACCCGTTGCGATTGACGGTTCTGTCGAACAAAAAATAAAGGATAAACTTGTAAAGCAGTACTTTAGAAAGAAAAGAACTGTTGGCAAATGTGATTATAATGAAACGCTTATCTTTGAAAGAAAAGCTAAGGCGAGCGATGTCGTTATCAAACCGTTAGTAGGGTATAAAGACAACATATCCTTTTACGAAGTGCTTATCCCGGACACTTCTGGCTGCGGCATTATCGATGACGAAATGGAATTGATGGCCGTAAAGAATGGCAAAGTTGTAAATCTTACGGAATCATCTGGAATGGCAGATGACCGCCCGACTACAACTGCAATGACCCTATTCAATAGATATGTCATTTCAACGAAAAAAATGCAAGATACCGTATATGTGTTCTTTGCTGGCGGCTATAATCTTGACGGCTACGTTTTATTGGATTCTGAATTGAACGTTCGGGCCGTCAGCTCATGGAATTATCATTGAGTTGATTATATCTCCAAGCCTGCTTGTAACATGTACTTTTGTGCGAAGTAATTTGCTTCGTCATCTTTTTGCTGATTCTTGTTGCCGTAATAGACGTTTTTGATAAAGATGTCCTTTTTGCCGTGAAGCACGATGTGGCCGAGTTCGTGGAAGAACGTGAACCAGAATGCATTGCGATCTTTGAATCGGTCGTGCAATTGGATGACGGGAATATCCTTGTACCAACGAGCCATGCCGTGAATCGGTGCAGACTTGAAGTTCTGTGCATACAAAACCTTAATGCCGAGGGTTGCGCCGAGTTCCTGCAACTTGTGCATGCCTTCGTCAATAAAATCTTCGCCCACTTTCGGCTTGGGCAAAGCTTTCTTGCGTCGTAAATCTTCCCATGCGGCAACGTCGGATTTTGCCAATTCCACAAATTGCGGCATAGCCTTCTTGATGGCGGAACGCAGCTTCTTGTCGTTCTGCTTTTCCATTTTAATTTCGTCAGCAAGGATTTCGCCACGGCGCATCCACACGGAGGCTGCATACGGATCTTCAGTTTCGGCGAGCGAGATGCGGAACGCAACTTTCAGGTGATTTTTGTAATAGTAGTTTTCCCACGCTTTGGGTGTTGGCACTCCGAAAAACTTGAGAATCGGCGATACTCCGTCTTCTTTATCGTCAAAATTTGCGATCCAATTGCGCGGATTGAGTTCACTGATAGGGAAAAATTTGCGCCAACCGAATCGATTTTTGAGAGATTTCTTGATTTTTTCACGCCAAAGATCCAAATCGTATCCCTTCTGGGCTTCTAGCCAAAAATACTGCGGGATTCCTGTTCCATACTCAAGGCTGTAGGCCATTTCTGCCGTTACACGGCATTTGGCTTTCAGGAGTTCGTTTAATGTCTTTGGAGTGTAGCCGATTCGAACGGCAAAATCGTTAATATCTACATCCATTTCCTGAAGTTTTTCTTTAAGGATATCTCCAGGTGATGTCTTGCCCCACAAAATCAGTTCTTTCTTTTCTGCCATATAATTCCTCTTTATTTATGATAATCTACAATTTCTACGATTTCGGCTTCGGTAACCTCTGCCCAAATTACGACCTTATTGGGTTCTGCTCCCCAAATAATCAATCTATAGGGTTGATCGAGGTCGCATGCCCATTGCCCTTTTCTGTTGCCAACCAACTCATGAAAATGACCCGGAACCAGTGATAAATCGGCGAAGTTCTTAGCTAAACGCATCGAATAGATTCGATTTCTATAGCATATCGCTCGTTTCTTGCCCATTCGACGTATTGCATACGCTTCATCCATCGCGCACAATTCTAATTCCTTATCTCTAAATTCAATTTTCAAGACACCCCCACCGTTAGTCAAAAATCCTATTTGTTAATATAATAAATATTTTTAAGGAACGCAATGGGTTTGCTATTTGTCTATTTTTAGGGTTTCTGATTTGTGGATTCAACTCAAATTCTTCAAAATGGCGGGAATTAGCGCCTTGGGATCATCCATCTTATCAAAGGCAAAACATTGCTTGCCCAAATCTTTTAACGATGCACCAATGTGGTACAGTTCTTTATTGTCGGTAATCAAAAAACGGTCGTGTATCTTTTTGGTATAGTCCATTGACGCAGATGGATATTGCTGATTGAACTGATCAACATCAATTTGCCGCAGTTCCGCTTTCGGGTGCGTGAAAATCTTGACCTTGACATTCTTTTGCTTTACAGACAGTCTCTCCAAAACCGACAAATCTACATAACCGTCAATGAGAATGATTTCTTTTTTCGCAGTTTTAATAATGTCTTGGAAAAATGCGTAGGCATCAAAGATTTGTCCCTTGAAGAAAACACCCTCCTTTGCCCTTTTGGGAGTTGCATCCAAAGCGTTGAAAATCTTTGAAAAGTTTTCGTCAATCTTCTTGAATTTTAGGTCATGTTCAACAAGTTTTGTATCAACCTTGGATTCAAAAGCATTTAAACGCCCGACAAGACCCATATTGTGACGCAGATAATGGCGCATCTGAACAAACGCATTCATGATTTCGATACTGACCTTAATAGCCCTTTCGCTACGAAGAACCGCCGAAAGCATTGCGACGCCTTGCTCGGTAAAGGCGTAAGGACTAGAAGACGAATGTTTTAGTATATTGAACCGGTCACAATTTGTGACCAGTTCAAGGGATTCTTCTTTATCAAGTTGAAAACAGAAATAATCAGGAAACCGTTCTGTGTTCCTTTTTACGGCTTGATTAAGAGCTTTTGTTTCTACGCCATACAATTCCGCCAAATCGCGGTCTATCATGACCTGAACATCGCGAATAATCACGATTTTACTCGCAATTGTGGAACTAACCAACGGATTTGAAATAATGACTTCTTGTTTATTCATTTTCACCTTCTTTTAACCTTTAGGGTAACGCAATTTTGCACCGCATTTAGGGCAACGCAGAATAAGTTCCTTGAGTCGTTTGATTTCTGCGTCCTTTTCTTCTAGGACTTTTGCAAAATCTCCAATAGCGTTGTTTCCACCACGATTGGGGCTGCCATTAAATTTTCCGAAAATTTCATCGAACATAATTACTCCTTAAAAAATGTTTTAACAACACGCAAAAGTTGCGTGCTGAGCTGTTGTCGCGAATTTTGCGACAACTATGGCTTTGTTTTCTTTTTTATGGGATGATCTTGCGATTCTGTTGGCGGGGGCTTTCCCCGGCGTTACTTGGCGCCCGCCTTAGCGAGCACACTCGAGTAGGTCGTGTTCCTACCAGCTATCCAACAGGACCATCAAGAAAGTTGATGGGCCCCGCCGCGAATGCACGTACGGACCCGAAGGTCTATGTCGACTGTCACGGGGATTATCGAATATCGGCTACAACATACAC
>Ga0310696_10005994_pt1 | contig 14532 bp, 15 predicted proteins | sample AusTroGonzalo_MG_4_FD_203885 | JGI IMG/M metagenome (GOLD analysis project Ga0310696, IMG submission 203885) | Bovine rumen microbial communities from tropical cattle in Woodstock, Queensland, Australia - Gonzalo_02 (v2) (version 2) | ecosystem: Host-associated > Mammals > Digestive system >...
CGCCTTCTGAGCTTTCAACAACAAGACTTGCACAGCTGATTCTGCTCATCAGAAGGTTTCTCTGCATGAAGTAGTACTTCTGGGTCTTCATGCAGGGATGGAACATTGAGACAACAAGACCGTTCTGCGCAATCAGGTTCTGAAGCTTCTCATGCTCTGAGGGGTAGTACTGGTCAATTGCCGTTCCGATTACTGCAATTGTGGGTTTTTCATCCGCGAGGGCCTGAATATGGGCAACTCCGTCTATTCCGAGGGCAAGGCCGCTGACAATTGTGTAGCCGTAGTTTCCAAGCTGGGTACTTGCCTGTCTTGCAAGTTCCTTTCCCCTTTCAGACGGATGCCTGGTTCCGACAATGCTCACCCCGTCGGTTGCAAGGAGTGCCGTGTCTCCTCTTGTGTACAGAAACGGAACATCATCCACATCGGGTGGGAAAAGAGCGTCTCCGTTTTTGAGTATTCTGGTATCACGGGGAAGATGGTCAAAGCATCTGCAGACTGTGTCTCTGTTCTCCCTTATCACGTCTGCGTCAACACCGCACAGCTGGGCATAATCCTCCTCGCTGTATGCACGGCACTGCGAAAACAGGTCCCATGCGTAGCGGTCCGATTTACCCAGTGTCAGGAAGATGGTGTTGTAATTCAACGCAAGCGTGAAATTATCCATAGTTGAACTATAACACAACTACTTGACAGTTTGCCGTCTATTTTGCATACTCTTTTTTGCATGCCGCTTTAGCTCAGTTGGTAGAGCAAAGGACTGAAAATCCTTGTGTCCCTGGTTCAATTCCTGGAGGCGGCAAGAAAAGCTGATCAGAAATGGTCAGCTTTTTTCTTTTTCTGGGCGCTCTCGAGTGGTTTTCCGGGTGATTTAAGTCTTTTTTAACATTTATTGTATTTTTTCATGTCAAAATGTTAATGCTAGTTAACATTTTACGTGATTTCCAGAGCAAATATGTTAAAATCTAAACATGAAAAGCCCGGATTATATCAAGATTCTTGAAAATCATGCTTCAAACCTTAGGAAAAGCGCTGATCACAACATGGCAGAAGTTGCAAAACTGCCCGAAGGTTATATTCTGACCCGTAATATAGGTGGCAAGCAAAGGCTCTACAGGCGCATCAGAGTTGGCTTAGGAATCTTTACAGACACATATCTCAAAGAATCAGATAAGCTCCTCCGTGAGAAAATGGCCAGAAGATTCTCAACTAAAAAGTGCTGCCCTTATCGATGAAAGTATTCAGCTTCTCAAAAAAGCAGAGACTGCCTGCGAAGAAAAGCACATTCTTGACTACCTCCCTGATGGATTAAAAGAACTTGTTGAAACACAGAAACCGTCTGATAACAATGCCATTGAAAAGTTTCTTGATGTAAATCCGAACATGATGAAAAACTCGCACAAAATCAACACCGGTTTGTTTACCAAACAAGGAGAGGAAGTCAGATCAAAAAGCGAGTTGATCATTGCCAACATGCTTCACGACGCAGGAATTCCCTATCACTACGAACTGGTTCTTGCCTTTTCCGTTGAACCAGGCTTTGTAGACATTGCCTTTCCCGATTTCACAGTTATGAACATACGTACAGGAAAGGTAATGTACTGGGAGCATTTCGGTATGCTGGACAACCAGCGGTACTTCTCAGACTACGTGAAGAAGATGGAAAACTATTCTTCATACGGATACCTGCCCGGCAGAGATGTAATAATGTCTTTTGAGACAGCTGAAAGCGGGCTTAGAACAAAAACAGTTGCAGCTCTTATCAATCAGTTTCTGAAATAATCAGACAACAAGTACCCTATCCACCCTCTTATCGTGTACCTGCGTTGGAATATCTGAAAAGAGGGTTCCTTCAGTGCAAATTCCCAGTGTTTCTACATTTGACGGAAGCTTTGACAGTAGCCTGTCGTAAAAGCCTCCACCTCTTCCCAAACGTTTTCCATCCTGAGTAAAAGCAAGTCCTGGAACAAGCATAAGAGTATTCTCTTTAATTTTGGATGGGTCAATTGTCTCTCCTTCTATGGGGCACATTGTTCCATTGGGAAGTCGATATAAATTATCACGCCAATTCGGCTTAAGACAGACAAACTCATCAAACAATTTAGGGACTGCAACCTTGATTCCCGCAGCAAGGGCAGAATCAATTAAAGGTGTTATGTCTACTTCTGTTGAAAGAGGTATAAAAGCAAGTAGAAATTCATAGGAAGACAGGTCCAGATCAGAAAGAATCGCTCCTGCCTGACTGGGACACTGTTTCCTGAATTCCTGTTTTGTTTCCATTTATACTTCCTCAAACTGGGCCTTGTAGAGCTTGGCGTAGAGACCGTTCTTTTCAAGAAGCTCTCTGTGTGTGCCCTCTTCTGCAATTCCCTTGTTCTGGATGACCATTATGCGGTCAGCTTTGACAACGGTGGAAAGCCTGTGTGCAACAACAAAGCTTGTACGGTCCTTCATCAGGACAGACATTCCGGCCTGGACCTGCTGTTCGGTTCGGGTATCAATTGCCGAAGTAGCCTCATCAAGCATTATGATTGCAGGATCGGCAATCAGGGTACGTGCAAGGGCAATAAGCTGCTTCTGGCCCTGGCTCATCGATTCCTGTGAAACCTCTGTGTCAAAGCCCTTGGGAAGGGAGAGTATGTAGTCATCAAGGCCGATTCTGTGACAGGCCGAGATAAGCTCTTCATTTGTTGCATCCTGCTTACCGTAAAGCAGGTTTTCCCTGATTGTGCCAGAGAACAGGAACGGATCCTGAGTCATGACTCCGATGTTCTTGCGAAGGGATGAAAGAGTTGCCTTACTGATGTCCTGACCGTCAATCAGAACCTTGCCTGAAACGGGGTCATAGAAGCGGACAAGAAGGTTCACTATTGTGGTCTTTCCCGCCCCGGTAGGGCCAACAAGGGCTATCATCTGACCCGGCTCTGCAGTGAAGTTCACCTTGTGAAGAATTTCAACATCCGGCTCATCGGGATAGGCAAATGATATGTTCTTGAACTCAACCCTGCCCTGAGAAACAGTAAGTTCCTTGGCATCGGGGGCTTCCTGGAGGATGGACTCTGTGTCCATCAGCTCAAAGACACGCCCTGCTCCGGTCAGCTGGTTTGTCATCTGGTTGTACATGGCTGCAAGCGCCCTGATGGGCTGCCAGAAAAGCACTATGTAGGATGCAAAAGCCACAAGTTCGCCGACGGATGTTTCACCCATCTTCAGCCACTTTACCGCAAAGAGATACAGGACAAAGTAACCGAGGCCCTGGGACCAGGATGTGACAATGTTAAGAAGGTCTGCCCTTCTTACGGCCTTGTTCCAGGCCTTACGTACATCGTCAACAACCCTGTCGTTTTCATCAATTGCCTCTTTCTCAGCATTGAATGCCTGAATGACTTTGATACCTGAATAGGATTCGTGCATGTAGGCGTTCATATTTGAGTTCTTTGCCCTGAAGTTCTCCCAGTTCTTGAATCCCTTGACCGTTACGAAGTAGATGGACAGGACAAGGAACGGAACAACAACAAAAACAGAAAGGGCAAGACCCCAGTTTGTGACGAACATGACTGTTATGATTCCGACCAGAAGCACAACGTTGGGGATAAGAGACGAGATGAGCTTTGTCAGCATTTCCTTCAGAGAGGATACATCTGACACAAGACGTGAAAGAATCTTTCCCGTGGGACGTGAGTCAAAGTAATAAAGACTCAGGGTCTGAAGGTGTGAAAAGGCCTCTTTTCTTATATCGTAGACAATTTCATTTGTTATGCGGCTGAGCATGTGCTCACGCAGAACAAAGAACAGCCAGGTAAGAAGGGAAAGCCCTATCGAGATTCCCATGGTGACATACAGACCGTGAAGGTCCCTGTTGGCAATATCCACGTCAATTGCATGCTGTGCAAAGCGCGGAATAACAACAAGGACTCCGGAGCAGAAAATGACCATGAGGATGACAAGAACAACCTTCAGACGGTACTTTCCGTAGTATGAAAGAACTCTTAAAAGAAGGCTTTTCTTGCTGGCGGTAATGTTGTCTTCATCTTTTCTGTAGGTGTTTACAGCCATATCATGCCTCCTTTACTTCATCGGGATACTGGATGCAGAAAGTCTGCCAGTAGAGCCCTTTCTTTGCCAGAAGCTGGGCATGGGTGCCACGCTCGGCAATTCTTCCGTTCTCAAGAACGATTATTTCATCGGCATTGCGCACTGCGGAAATCCTGTGCGCAATAATCATCTGTGTTGCGTTTTTCTTAGAGGCAATAGCCTTCTGGACGGATTTTTCAGTTTCCATGTCCAGAGCACTGGTTGCATCGTCAAAGATCAGAAGCGGACGTTTCGAGGCAAAGGCACGCGCAATTGCAACACGCTGCTTCTGGCCTCCTGAAAGGCCGACTCCCTTCTCACCTATTACTGTCTCATAACCTTCGGAGAGCTTTGAGACAAACTCGTGGGCATCTGCATCGCGGCCGGCCTCTTCAATCTCAAATGCCGTCAGGTTGCCCTTCATACCCTTTTCAAGATTGGCGGTAATGGAATCCGAGAAGAGGAAGATATCCTGGGTGACAATGGCCTTGCTTCGCCTTGCACTCTCGATTGTGTAGTCCCTTATATCCACACCGTTGGTCAGAACACGCCCCGATGTGGGGTCCATGAAGCGCATTGCCAGGTTTGTGATGGTTGTCTTTCCGCTACCGGTTGCCCCCATGATTCCGAGAGTTCCGCCTTCCCTAAGGTGGAAAGAGACATCGTCAAGAATCTTCTTGCCTTCAACCTCGTAGGTAACATGGTCAAATTCAAGATCTCCCGACATCTTCTTCAGCTCTTCAGGTCCGTCCTTGAGCTGGGGCTCACGGAAAAGAATCTTCCTGATCTTTCTCCAGGAGGCGCTTGCGTTTGAGAACTCGGCCAAGAGCCAACCTATCTCCATCATGGGCCATGAAAGCTCTGATGCGTAGACGCTCATTGCAGTAAGCTCACCAAGGGTAAGGGAACCTTTGATTACAAGAATTCCGCAGACCAGAACAGTTGCTGCAAGCATTATCCTTGCAAGAGTGGTCATTGGAGTTCCCCAGTCCGTCCACAGGAAGTCAAGCTTCTGAGAGTACTTCCAGAACAGGCGGTTCTGTTTGTCAAAACGCTCAGCCTCGTACTTCTCACGGCCAAATGCCTTAACGGTTCTGATTCCGGACAGTGATTCAGTTGCAGTCTGGTTCATTGCGGCAACGGCATCTGAACGCTTGTCTGCAAGTTTGTCTCCGCGAGGTTCTGAAATGATTGCAAGAACACCTATGATGGGCATGATTATCAGAACAGGCAGTGCACCTACAACGCTGATTCTGACTACGTTGTAAAGCATGTAGATTACGTAGAACACAATCCACACCGCAAACATGGAGACAAATCCAAGCACAAAACCGAAGTTCTCAATGTCCTGCTTGGTGCGGCTCATCAGTTCTCCGGGGTTGTTCTCCCTGAAGAAGCTCTGATCCTGTTTCATGATACTTCTGAAGACATCGTTCCTGAGGTGTTTGTGGACACCGGACGATATGCAGTCGGAGGCGTATTCATGAACATAGTTGAAAAGGCCGTTCAGGACATAGACGGCAAGCATCGGGACAAGGAAGGAAAAGAGTTCCGAACCCTGCCCTCCTACAACGCAGACATCTATTATCTTCTGTACATACTTTGGCCCCTGTGCTCCCAGATAAACCGTTATGAGCATAGTTGCCATGACAATGAGGTACAGTCTGTACTGCCTTTTTACGTACTTGAGTATGTTTTTCATTTTCAAATTAATGGATTGTTACTTTTCCAAGTCCATCATCTTGGAGATTCTGTTAAGATGCCTCTGGTCACTTGACGGCTCCTGGTCAATGTAGGCCTTGAGCATCTTGAGGGGATCTTCAGGATAATCAATTCTTCCGCCGAAGGCAATGAAGTTGGCGTGGTTGTGCTCTTTGGTCTTTGCAGCTGCATAGCAGTTCTGCGGCAAAGCACATCTGATTCCCTTGATCTTGTTGGCGCTCATTGAAATTCCGATTCCGGTTCCACAGCACAGAACTCCGAATTCATAACCGCCCTTGAGGAACTTCCTGCAGGCGAGTTCTGCCATGTCGGGATAGTCCACACTGTCCTCTGTCTTGGTTCCAACCCAGTCAACTTCGTAACCCAGTGACTTGAGATAGTCAACTATGGAAGATGAAAGCTCAACTGCTCCGTGATCATTTGCAACAATAACTTTAGACATAATCCCTCCATGTTCCTGTTATGTAGTGGTCGTACTCTATTATACTGATGAACAGCCCGAAGCTGTTATCCCTGAAATTCCATGCAATTCCTATGGGAAGGAAGTTCTCCCTTCTGCCGGCAGCAACCGTTCCGATGGTAAGAGGAGTAACTCTCAACGTCAGATAGGTTGGAACAAGGTTTACTGTAAAAAGGCCCAGGCTGACAACATGGTTGATTGAAATTCCTGCATATCCGTTGTCGGCAGTCCTGTTTCCACCGATTGAGTATCCGATTTCAAAACCTGCGACGGCTTTTGAAAGCGGGTCAGGTACAATCGGGGTCATAACCTCGATATTCAGTTCCAGGCGCTTTGTAAGGCCTATATCCACACCGGCAAGGGCTGTAAGTCCGAGGTTGTTGAAATCAGGATCAATGGTTCCGTGGCCGATTCTTACGCCTATATCAGTAGAAAAGGCAGAGCATACAACACAGAGGACCAGAGTAAGAACAACAGCTGCTTTTTTCACACGCACCTCAGAACATTGAAGTGAGCCTTAACAGACACACTCCCCACTTTTCAATACCGCTGCGGTCAAAGACTGCAAATGCAGTAAACCATTCATAGATGAAGTCTTTGTCCAGAACCCTGAACAGAGACAGCTCGGCATACAGGTTGGAATCTGTGAAATCCGTTGTGATTCCTGCACAGATTGCAGGACTCCAGGGTCCCTTGTTCGCCATTGTGAAGCCGAGCGGGTTTTTCATTGATCTGAAAAGCTCCACCCCGGCTACAGCAGTAAGGTTGGTAAGACCGAAACCGCCCCTTCCCATTCCTATGCCGTATTCAGCCCTTACAAAGGGGTTCATCACATTTGAAGAAAACGGCCTTGCAGTGAAGTTCAGCTTTATTTCCGTACGTGCACTGCTGTTTCCCTCAACATTTATTCCATAACCGAACCTGAACACCTTGGGTGCTGCGGAAAGTGAGAAACAAAGCAACAGTACAGCTGTAATAACAACAATTCTCTTCATCTTCACCCCATAATAAAGTGCACCAGGAAATCCAGAATCCAGGTAATCTTATGCCACTGTTTTGTCTGCTCCGGTGTAAGGAGTTCACAGCCGTCCTTTATCGTCATGTAGTGTTCGGTCATAAACTCTGCAAACTCAGGGCTGTGAATCATGATTCCAACCTCGTTTGATAGTACCAGGCTTCTGTAGTTGAAGTTTGCAGAACCCAAGAGAACATACTCTCCGTCAACGATTATGGTCTTTTCATGCAGAAGATTCTTTCTCTCTTCCGTGTTCGGCTCGGGATAGATGCTCATTCCGGTATCCGCAAGGGTTGAAACCGAATAATGAGCCCCTCTGTAAACACTTTCTCTGGGATCGTTGGGCAGAATCATCTGAACCTCAACTCCCCTCTGAACCGCATCCGAAATGGCCTTTCTGGTATCTGCATTCTCCATAGGAAGAAGAGGCAGAATCAGTATTTCTTCTTTGGCACTGTAGAAAATACTTCCGAAGGTGGTGACCATGTTCTTATTCCTGTCAAATTGGTTGATTATCCATGCCTGGTAGGCATCTTCAACCTGGGGTTCCTCAGGAACGTAAAAATCCGACAGGCTTACCTCTTCCCAGGAGTATGTGTTCCAGAAATCGACAAAATCCTCAAGAAGAACCTTGGCTGTGCTTTCCGATCTGAAGCAGAACATGCTGTCACGCTGTCCGTCATCAAGGGAACTGCGGTTTGAAATGTAGTTCAGATTCATTCCGCCGACAGCGATAATACTTCCGTCTATGATGTAGAATTTGCGGTGCTCTCTGAGAAGCATTCCTGCAAGTTTGGGCAGGCGGTTGATGGAAAACGGGCTGTACTCAAGCACGTGCACCCCGCTTTTTGCAAGTTTGTTAACCGGTTTCATGTGAAAGCGCGATGCAGTCATGTCCATGGCGGCAGCAGAGTCGTAGATGAAGTAGATTCTCAGTCCCTCTTCAGCCCTCCTGCACAGAAGGTCGTAGACCTGCTCGTTTGCCTCACACTCGGAAACCAGGAAGCTTGCTATTATCACGTAGTCCTGGGCCTCCTGCACAAGCTCCATCACGCGGTCCACCCAGTCGGGCCCGTCAAAGTACGCCTCCATGTTGCGTATGGATGCCCTCGGGAATCCCAGTGCATCCATCTTGTCGGCGATGGTTGCAGATGTGTCCGTAACAATTGGGTTTTCCACCATGGCCTTGGTGGAATAACAGCCGCAAAGCAGCGAGAGGATAAGGATAAATGAAATCAGGACTACGCTTTTTCTCATTTCCAAATATCAGTTAAGTTCGAAAACACTGGGCATCAGTGTTCCGAAGTTATAGTGTCTGTAAGTACCGTCCTTGACCGAGTACAGGTAAACCTGCATGTCAGGACCTGCAAATTCGCTCAAGAACTGTCTGCAGATTGCACAGGGCGGTGCAGGCTCGGAGGTAAAAGACGTAATTGCAATTGCATTAAATGACGTTCTGCCCTCACCTGCAATTGCAGCCATGGCTGCTCCGCGTTCTGCACAGATTGTTCCTCCAAACGAAGAGTTCTCAACATTGCAGCCGCTGTATATGTTGCCGTTTGAGGTAAGGATTGCAGCACCGACCTTGAATTTTGAATAAGGTGCGTATGCGTTCTCAATTACCTTTGAAGCCTTTTCAATCAGAGTTCCGATGACAGACTGTTTTCTGAACTCCACAAGAAGGTTTCCGTAAATCTCATTGAACTGCTGGACAGTCTCGAAATCCGGGAATTCGGAAAGATCTTTCAGTACAAGATCCGCACCACCGAGAACAAGTTCTTCTGCTCCGAAAGAACTTGTCAGGCCCAGACTCGGACTTCCTGCCCGTTTTGCAGCCATATGACCAGCAACGGCATCTTCAACAACCAGACAGCGCTCGTTCTCGAGCACAAGGCCGCTTGCCGCGTAGCGGTATATTGCCCCATCGGGTTTTGTACGCGTGACCATATCGCCGCTGACTATGAAATCAAACAAATCTACTCCGAGGCCCGTTTCGGCGAGGCTGCTGTTCAGCTTTACCCTGTCTGCGCTGGTGGCAAGGGCAAGCTTCAGGCCGGCCTTCCTGGCGTTCTCTATGAAGCGCTTTGAGCCGTTCATGCACTTGAGTTTTCCCTTGATCAGACGGGCGTACTCCTCGTAGATACCCTTCTTGTCGCGCTCTACGTCGCAGTCAAGTCCCAGGGCAGCTCCGAGGCCCCTTATGCTGCTGTTTTCTCCGGTGCCCACATAGGGAGCCATGTCCTTTTCGGTGATGGTCTTGTTGTAGAAGGACTGATAGTAGTTGTAGAAGGCCTGTTTGATGAAAGGCTCTGAGTCAAAAATGACTCCGTCCACGTCAAAAAGTATTCCCTTAATCATATCAGCACTGCCTTATGAACTTTCCTTCGCCTTCCTGTGTGTATGAAAGGCCGTTTTCCATTATCACCTTGCCCCTCATGATGGTCATGACAACCTCTCCGTTCACCTCAAAGCCCCTGTACGGTGTGTAGTTGGCCTTTGTATGAACGTTGGAATCCTGAAGAACGCGTCCCTTGCTCGGGTCGAAAAGTGTGATATCTGCATCTGTTCCAACCTTGAGAGAACCCTTCTGAGGGTACAGTCCGAACAGCTTTGCAGGGTTGTAGGACATGAGTTTTACAAGGTCTGACATTGAAAGGCGTACGGAATTCTTCTCTCTGAGGGTATTCAGAAGGAGGAACATTTCCTCTGTTCCGGGAACGCCTGGGTATGTTTTTCTGACATCGGGGTTGGCCAGCTTCTGGTCTTTTGTGAAGGTACAGTGGTCTGTTGCAATAACCTGGAATTCTCCGTTGACTACTGCTTCCTGGAGTGCCTGATTGTCCCTCTTTGTCCTGAGCGGAGGTGTCATTACGTACAGAGGTCCGTCAGGTCCTTCGAGCATTGAACGGTCAAGGAACAGGTATGTGGGAGTTGTCTCTGCGTAGATGGTTGCCCCCTTCTCCCTCAGTTTCCTGATTTCGTTCAGTCCGGCTTCTGAAGAAACGTGGACAATGTAGAGAGGACAGCCTTCGTTCATTGCGCATGTGCCGTAGAACTCAATTGCCTTTGCCTCTGCCTCTGCAGGTCTTAAATCCGCATGGTCTTTGGGGTTGAAAGTTCCCTTCCAGTTTTTTGAAATCTGCTCGATAAGGGGGTTGTATTCGCAGTGGGCTGTAACAAGCATTCCCAGACGTGCACAGTGCTTGAACAGGTCTGAAAGCTTTTTCGGGTCATCCAGAAGATAACCTGTCTCCCTGTAGGTTGTGAAAATCTTAAGCGTCTTGATTCCCATTTCCTTCAGCTTCTCAAGCTGGACAGGAATCTCGTCGTTGTAGCCGTGTCCGTACACTCCCTGGTGAAGTGAGTAGTCAATTCCCATGGGAGCCATCTCATCAAGGCGGTAGTGTGCACTCTGCACAAGGTTCATGCCCTTGTTGTGATCGGCAAAATCCACAACTGTTGTGACACCGCCAAACGATGCAACCGCACTTGCCGGACCGAAGTCATCGGCAGTGACGGTTCCGCGGCTTACAAGGTGGTAGTGCGTGTGGGCATCGATAAGGCCCGGAAGGGCCATCAGTCCTGTGGCATCTACAACCCTGCACGGCTGTGGTACAGTCTGGGGATCTATTGAGCTTTCAATTCTCAGAATTGATGAATCCTTGACCAGAATGTCAGCAATCTTCTGAGAGCTTTCATCAACAACACATGCGCCTTTGATAAGCAGATATGACATCTCAGTAATTCTCCTGTAGGAAGTTCAGATCGAGTTCCGGGTAAAGAACAAATTTATCAAGCAGGGCCTTCACGCGGGCCTTTGCTTCTTCAGCTGCGGCAGGCTCTGTAACAGCCTTTGCCTTTGACAGAGTTCCTACGTTCTCACCTTTTGTAATCTTTGCAGGTCTGGTGTTTTTGAGCACAAGGGCAATGATGGATGCAATTTCCTTCATCTCCTCTTCGCCCATACCTAGTGTTGTAACAGCAGGTGTTCCGATTCTGAGGCCTGATGTGTACCAGGGTCCGTTTGCGTCAAAAGGCAGTGCGTTGCGGTTAAGCGTTACACCGTACATTCTCAGAACAGTCTCTGCCTGTCTTCCGTTAAGACCGAACGGGGTTACATCAAGAAGCATCAGATGGTTGTCGGTACCGTCTGTTGCAACAGGAATTCCCTCATCCATACAGGCCTTTGCAAGTGCCTGTGCGTTTTTGACTATCCTGTGGGCGTAGTCTTCGAACTCAGGACTTGAAGCCTCTATCAGGGCAATGGCCTTTGCAGCCATTACGTGGGGAAGCGGTCCGCCTATTACAAGCGGGCAGCCCTTGTCCACGCTCTCTGCAAATTCTTCCTTGCACAGAATCATTCCGCCGCGCGGTCCGCGCAGAGTTTTATGGGTTGTGGTTGTAACAACATCTGCCCAGAGAACGGGGTTATATTCACCCTCAAAAACCTTTCCTGCAACAAGACCTGCAAAGTGGGCCATATCAACCATCAGTGTGGCACCGCATGCATCTGCAATTTCCCTCATCTTACGGAAATTGATTTTGCGCGGGTATGCACTGTATCCGGCAATGAGAATCAAAGGCCTGATTTCCATGGCCTGTTTGAGAATCTGGTCGTAGTCCAGAAGTCCTGTTTCCCTGTCTACCGTGTATGAATAGGCATCGAACATCTGGGCACTGACGTTCTGGCGGTATCCGTGTGTAAGGTGTCCGCCGCTGTAGTAATCCAGACCGAGGATTCTCTGGTTGCCTGTAAGGCTGCGGATGTGGTTCCACTGCTCACGTGTAAGATGGCTTACGTTGGTTTCCCCTATCTCTTCCAGGGCCGGCATCTGGATGCGGTGATTCAGAATTGCCCAGTAGGCGCAGAGGTTTGCATCTGCTCCGCTGTGGGGCTGAACGTATGCATGGTCGGCTCCGAACAGTTTGCATGCAGTTTCACATGCAAGAGCTTCGATATCGTCTACGTTGTCACATCCTGCGTAGAACCTGTGGTAAGGAAAGCCTTCTGAATACTTGTCTGTAAGCAGGTTTCCCATAGCTGCCTGAACTGCAGGTGAGCAGAAATTCTCACTTGCAATGAGCTTGAGATGGCTTCTCTGATCTGCCAGTTCCTTGACTATGGAGCGGGCAACCTCAGGACTTACCGAACTGACGGCATCAAGCTGGGCAACGTAACTTACCATCTGAGGCTTGATTACTTTGCCCTGCAGATATTTTTCAAGTGCAGACATCTTGTCTCCCGGATCAGCGAAGATCCTTCATTTCAATCCAGTCCTGATCGGTGTATGTTTTGTTCTCTCCGGTCATTCCCCAGATGAATGTATAGTTGTGTGTGCCGGCTCCGCTGTGAATTGACCATGCGGGGCTGATTACAGCCTGCTCGTTGCGCACAACAATGCTTCTGATTTCGTCCGGCTTTCCCATGAAGTGGAAGACAACGCTGTCTCCGGGAAGGTCAAAGTAGAAGTAGACCTCCATTCTTCTCTCGTGGGTGTGTACCGGCATTGTGTTCCAGACTGAACCTTCCTCAAGGTGGGTAAGACCCATGCTGAGTGCACATGTGTCCAGAATTGAACTTTCAAAGTACTTGTTGATTGTTCTCTTGTTGCTGTCTTCAACACTTCCAGCTGCCTGGTGGACAGCCTGCTCAAGAGTTACAACACGTGTGGGATATGCGTGGTGTGCCGGGCAGCTGTTGTAGTAGAACTTTGCCGGTTTTGCAGGATCAAGACTCTCGAACTTAACGTCCTTTGAACCCATTCCGATATACAGTGCATCATAATGTCCAACTTCGTAGACCTTCCCGTCAACTGTAATACGACCTGCCTCACCTATGTTGATGAGACCCAGCTCTCTTCTCTGAAGGAAGAAGTCAACACCTATTTCCTTTGCAGTCTCTATGGTCAGAGCTTTCTTGACCGGCATGATTCCTCCGGCAATCATTCTGTCCACGTGGCTGTATGTCATTGTGACTTCATCTGCTGCGAAAACCTTTTCAATGAGGTAGTTTTTCCTCAGTCCTTCGGTATCAAGATGCTTTGAGTACTCTGAATTTACGTATTCCCTTACGTCCATAGCTCACCAGTTTCCTTTGTCTTTTTTCTTTGAGATTACCTCAGCTGCAACGTATGCATTCTGGGGAACTGCTTTCTGCTTTGAATCTTTTGAAGATTTCTTACCTTTGCTTTCTTTTCTGATTTCGCCTCTGGCCATAAGAAGCCCTCCTGTAAATATTATCTATAATATGGGCAAACTCAATGATACATTCAGACGTCCTTATTGACAAGAAATAAAGGCACCATTACGCTTTGAGATGATATTTTTCGGAGGATAGATGGCTAAAGAAGAGGCTATTGAAGTTGAAGGACTTGTAAAGGAAGCTTTACCGAACGTCATGTTCAGAGTTGAGCTGAAGAACGGACATATCATCCTTGCCCACATGTCAGGCAGAATGAGACAGAACCACATCAAGATTGTACCCGGCGACAGGGTCAAGATTGAAATGTCCCCCTATGATCTTACAAAAGGCCGCATAATCTACCGCGAAAAATAATTGTCCACTTGTCGGCCCGTGCGCCGGCCTGTTTGGGCCTGAGCATGGCCTGAACGCGACCAAATTCGTACTAATTTGTACATAATCCGGACAAATTACCCCATAGACCTTGTTTTGGCCCGGTTTTGGGCTGATTGTTGGCTGAACGCCGGCTGAACGCTGGCTGAACGCCGGCAATTCATTGTATATCCCAGACAAATTACCCCAATTTTCACAGTTTTACCCCTTAGTTGGGGTAAATTTACCCCAACATGCCTTGTTTTTAGCACTTTTTGGGGTAAATTATTAAACATGAATACTTCTCACATCATCAACCAGCTTATTGAAGCTGAAAATGAGCTCAAAGAAATCAAAGCAAAGCTTAAAAAACTTGAAAACTGCGAACCTGAAGGTCATTTGCTCATCAGAACCAACAAAAATACGGTTCAATATTACACAAAAGATACTGGAAACAAATATGGCCAGTATCTTGGCAAGGACAAGCAGGATCTGGTCAAAGCCCTTGCCCAGAAGCGTTACAATCACCTGCTTGAAGATGCAGCACAAAAGGAACTTGAAGCAATACACCGGTGCGTTCAGGAACTGAAAGGATGCTCATTCAACCCGACGGGTATTTATGATGACCTGCCTGATCAGATAAAGCAGTTTGTTGATACGGATATGGCAATGAGTCCTGAAGAAGTTGAGAAGTGGCAGAACCAGTACTTC
>Ga0310696_10005995_pt1 | contig 14530 bp, 14 predicted proteins | sample AusTroGonzalo_MG_4_FD_203885 | JGI IMG/M metagenome (GOLD analysis project Ga0310696, IMG submission 203885) | Bovine rumen microbial communities from tropical cattle in Woodstock, Queensland, Australia - Gonzalo_02 (v2) (version 2) | ecosystem: Host-associated > Mammals > Digestive system >...
AAGGATCTGCAGGAAGAGATACAGTACCTCGATCAGTTCTGGTATACGAACCAGGGAGGGAGCGACGACCCGATAATATTCCCCCACGAGATCGATTTCGACTCCTTCTATCGGATCGAAGGGCTCGAGGGCCGCTTCAGGGCCTGCGCAGTACCGAAAACCCTCCTCGACCAAAAGACGACCCGGGCTCTCAGCCTGTCCATCCTGCATTACCCGATGAACTACATCATCCTGGCATACAATTACTACGACGAACCGGTGAGGATTGTCTATGAAAACAGTCCCCTGCACAGGGAGCTCGCTGCCCGCAAGGATGCAGCGGCAGAGCTTGTCGAAGTGTTCGAAAAGACAAGTATCGACATGGTCACAGGACTTGAGTACGCCACAAGTTACGAGTCCATCATGCTCTGCGACGAGATGTTCCTCGAGTATTTCCTCGGGTCGGGTATAGTCAAGGGCCTGGACAGCGGCAGCAACAAGACCAGGCTGGCCGCTGCGGTCACCAAGAAAAGGGACGAGCGCCTTGGCGACTCCAGCCTCAACAGCTCCGCCCTCACCCTCATCCCCCTGGCCTATATGAGCGAGCGTCTCGGGCTCGGAGTCCGGTTCAGCGACGACGTCGTCAGCACGATGCACAGCTTCACCCTCAGGGATGATTTGTTCAAAATCACATTGAATTACAATGATTTAAATAAGCTTCCATGAAATATATCCTTACAACCGTAATCTTATTCCTGACAGCGCTGTCGCTTCAGGCCCAGGACCGTTTTTCATTCTCCTTGGAAATGGCCGCCGGTGCGGGTTTTGCCAGGGGCCCTCTTGTCATGGTGACTCCGCAGCTTGTCACGACATATGACCTGGGCCGAGGCTTCAGGGCCGGCGCCGGAGTCGGAATGCGGTTAGCAGCGCCCTGCCTGCAGTACATAATCAAGGACGAAGGGGTTTCCAGGTCATTCTGCAGGGAAATGGATGTCCCCCTATTCGCCCGTATTGGCTATGGAAAGGACAGGTTCTTCACCAATCTGGACGCCGGATATGCCTTCAGCATCATCTCTTTCTATGGTGCCGATTGGATACCCGGCGGGAAGAAAGACCCTTGTTACAACGGTCTGTTCTTCGAGCCTCAAGCGGGCTGGAAGATAGGACGCAGAAGTTCGCTGGCACTGGGACTCCTGCTGCAGCATAGTATCGTCAATGATCATTTGCACACAGAATACGGGGATCTGGGCTCTTCATCATACTATACCAGCGTGGAAGTGACGACAAAGAAACCGTTCACCCCGGCGTTAACCCTGCACTACGGATTTGAATTTTAAACATTATACAACCATGAAACGACTCTGTTATCTTTTGGCCATCGGCATCGGGCTCATCGCCCTCAACTCCTGCGATAAAGCAACGGCAGACAATCTGGACAAAGACGTGCCCTTCACGCTCACCTCGCCTGACGGCGTGACCAGGACCATTCTTTCAAAATCCGAAGAAGGCTCGGAAGCGCTGGCGTTCGACGAAGCGTTCTATATGTACCCTTCCGACATCGACGGGTGCGCCTGGGCATTGGCCCACACTAACGGGAAAATGGCCAACGACTTTTTCTGGCTGAGCATGTACCTGAAAGATTCCAGCCTGAAGGCCGGCAAGGAACCTGTATTCGAGAGACTGAGTTTCGGCCTTCCCTATTCCAGCAACTCCTTTGACTATACAGGTTCGTTCACAGGGCACATCTATGTCAAGGAGTACAGCAGCAAACAGCTGGTCCTGCGCTACGACCACGTAGTCTTCGAAATCGCCGCCGGCACCTACACCCTCAACGGCGACCTCATCTACACCAGTGACTACCCCGAGTACCTTAAAGAAAAGTGATACAGGCCTCTTTTTCCCATCGAAACAATATTTCAGCCATAGCGCCGCCACGATCTCGAAGGGCATGCCTGTATATTTCGAGATAGCGGGCCGGCCGATGGACTATCTGTACATTTTTATCTCACTCAGAGCGCCATTTGATGTACAGATCGTTGGAGAATTAACGGAAAACAGGTCAAATGCCGACTATCTGTACAAGAAATCCTTATTTTACTGCCAGTGTAATGTACAGATCGTAGCAGTCCACCTCATTTTAAGGAGTGACTACAGTACCTCCCAACTGCCAGTCTCAAAGTGGCATGCATATTTCAATGAACCCGCGATTGCTGACGCATTCATAGACCGCTTCTGCGCTAACGCACATCGGATCGAAATCAACGGCGAATCCCTGAGGCGGAAAAAGCATAACATTGCAGAGCATAAAGCAACCACTTCTGAGGTGGTACATTTGAATCCGTCACAGACGGTACATTTGACAACGCTACAGGCGGTACATTCAATGTGCTATTAGCAGGTAAAACATACTTGAAGTGCGGCAAAACTGCTACTGGCGCTAAAAAAATATCACTTTCAACATAAAGGCTATGATAGCCCTCCATTCGTTCGTACCGCGCATAATGTCGTGGTAGCCAAGTCTTTGATTATTAGAAGATTGATATACATAGATACCTTTTATAACAGTGGTATCAAAGTGTATCAAATCTCTATAGCTCAGTCAGTTATCTACCACACCAAACACGCCTGCCGCGGGGGGGGGCGCTCCGGGGGATATGCCCCCGTAGGACTTGACAACGTTGGTTCGAAGGACTTTGAGCGAAGCGAACGTCGCATCAGCGACGCGGCCGGCCCGGGTATTTGGCACCGGAAGGTGACAAATACGGAAAGGGTGAAAAGGCCGCAGGGGGTTCCGGGGGATATGCCCCCGTAAAAGAAGTCGGGGTGATGTGACTCGAACACACGACCCTCTGCTCCCAAAGCAGATGCGCTAGCCAACTGCGCCACACCCCGATATTGCAGCCCGCCAGTGATGGCGGGCTGCAAATATAATGCTCTTTTCAGAAATAAACAATTGCGGGGATAGATTCCTTCGCTTCGCTCGGAATGACAAGGGAGGTGCTCGGAATGACAGAGGGGACGCTCGGAATGACAGAGGGGACGCTCGGAATGACCACGCTGTCATTCTGAGGAGGTCGAAGGCCGACGAAAGAATCTGGAATGACAGGAGGGAGCTACTTCGAGAGATAGTCCTCGACGAACTGGCCGTCGCGCATGAAGAGGCAGCGGTCACACATGCGGGCGAGCTCCGGATCGTGCGTGACGATGACGATGGTCTGACCGAACTTTTCCCGGAGGGAGAAGAACAGGCTGTGGATCTCGTCCTTGGTGCGGGTGTCGAGGTTGCCGGAAGGCTCGTCGGCGAAGAGGATGGCGGGACGGTTCACCAGCGCCCTGGCAATCGCCACGCGCTGCTGCTCGCCGCCCGACAGCTCCGAGGGCTTGTGGCCTTCCCTCTCGGACAGGCCCATGACGCCCAGGAGCTCGCGGGCTTCATCCCTGGCCTGCTTCTCGCCCTTGCCCGCGATCAGCGCCGGTATCATCACGTTCTCCAGCGAAGTGAACTCCGGCAGGAGGTGATGGAACTGGAACACGAAGCCCAGACGGAGGTTGCGGAAAGCCGACAGATCCTTGCTCGAGAGAGCCAGGACGTCATATCCGTCTATCTCGAGGCTGCCCGCATCGGGCGTGGACAGCGTGCCGAGGATCTGCAGCAGAGTGGACTTCCCCGCTCCTGACGCGCCCATAATGGAGACTATCTCTCCCTGCGAAGCCTCGAAATCTACACCTTTCAACACCTTCAGCGTACCGAAGGACTTCTCTATCTTTTCAGCCTTGATGATCATGGCCCAAAGATATGAAAAAAAAGGGATACTTGTCGCAAGCATCCCTTTTTCGTACCAATTCGTGGTCTATTTGTTATTGTTGTTCCGTTGCTGATTGTTGTTCCGCTGCTGGGAGCGGTTGGTGCCCGCGCCGAAGTTGCCGGGCTGTCCGCCCATCATAGGCTGGCGGAGCCTGTTGATCTGCGACTGGCGGAACTTCTCCTCGCCCACGAGGAGCTTGCCTACCTTCTCTGCAGGAAGTACTTTGAGGTACTCCTTGAGATATTTGGCAGAGACGTTCTGGTCGTCGACGGCCTTGGTATATTTCTCCAGAAGGGAATTCACATCCTTCCCGGTCTTGCCTTCACGCAGGGCCTTGTCCAGCTCGGAGAAAGCCTTCATCGAAGCCTCGATGGCCTCGCGCTGCTCCTTCTGAGCCTGGTTGTACAGGGGCCAGAAAGCCTGGGCCTCCTTGGGAGTAAGGGACATCTCGTTCGTGAGGAAAGCGATCTTCTCGCTCTCGAGGCGCTCCTGCCACTGCTTGCCGAAATCGGCGGCGGGAGGGTTGTTCTGGCCGAAGGCGGAAACCGAGACGACCAGCAGTGCGGAGATCAGGGCTATGCGGTGTAAAGTCTTCATAATCTACTCATTAAGAAGGTAAGCAATATAATCTACGGAAGTGCCGGACGAGATGAGATACTCGACCACGTCGTCTTCCGAACTGCTCTCGGGGACATAGAGGTCCATCGGAGCATCGTCATAGATGGCATAAGGATTCGTGACGGGAATGAGGTCTGCCATATAGTAGTACTCCTGAAGACGGAGCTCAGTCTCGGAAGGGGACTGGTTCCGGCCGAGGAAATAGTTGCCTACGAAGAAGGCCATCACCATGCATGCGGCCAGGGCGACGTAAGGCTTCACCCTGGTCCACAAAGGTACCGTCACAGCCGGAGTACGGACTTCCGGATGCTGGGAAGGGATGGCTTCGAGCCGCTTCTGAAGCTGGTCGAAGTAGCCTTCCGGTACGTTGAATGTGTTCTTTATCTCTTTCATAACCGATACCTTAGACAATAATGCGCGGTGCAGGTTTAAATCAATCTGAAAAATTATCTTTCAATTCTTTCTTAATCTTCTCGTAGGCGAAATGGTACGAGGCCTTGAGCGCCCCGACGGACGATCCCATGATCTCGGAGATCTCCTCGTAGGACAGCTCCTGGTAGTAGCGGAGGCAGAATACTGCCTTCTGCTTCTGCGGAAGCTTCTGGATAGCCTTGCTGAGCTGGAGCTCCAGCTCGTTGCCGTTGAACCACGGGTCGTCCTCTATCTTCTTCACCTGGCTGTCGGCCAGGCTCTCGAACGACAGGGCCGCGCGGACCTTCTGCTTGCCGAGGAAGTTCAGCGCTACGTTGGTGGCTATACGGTAGAGCCATGTATAGAACTGCGCTTCCCCCCGGAAGGAAGGGAGCGCAGTCCACACTTTCACGAAAATGTCCTGAAGGAGATCGTCGGTATCCTCGTGGGAGCACACCAGGGAGCGGACGTGCCAATATAGCCGCTCGCTGTAGTTCCTGACGATTTCATTGAACGCCCTCTGCTGCTGCCCGTCGTGGTACAGGTCGAGGATCTCCTTGTCGGTCATTTACTTTCTTGCAATCGCTTTCCTGGCGGCTTCGGCGATGTGTCCGGCATCCAGCCCGTAGGCCTTCATGAGCTCGGCGGGCGAGCCGGACTGTCCGAACTTGTCTCCGCCATTGACGAACTCCATCGGGGTGGGAGCCTTGCGGGCGAGGACGCCGGCGATGAGCTCGCCGAGACCTCCGTGCACGCTGTGCTCCTCAGCCACCACGACTGCCTTTGTCTTCAAAGCTGATGCCAGAACGGCTTCCTCGTCGAGGGGCTTGATGGTGGCGATGTCGATGATCTCGGCGCTGATACCCTCATCCTCAAGGACTTTGCAAGCCTGGAGGGCCTCCCATACAAGGTGTCCGGTAGCGAAGATGGTCACATCGGTGCCCTCTTCGAAGACGATGGCCTTGCCGATCTCGAACTTCTGGTCGGCGGGGGTGAAGATAGGGACGGAAGGACGGCCGAAACGGAGATAGACCGGTCCTACATACTCGGCGGCGGCGATGGTCGCTGCCTTGGTCTGGTTGTAATCGCAGGGGTTGATGACCACCATGCCGGGAAGGGCGCGCATCAGGGCGACGTCCTCCATTGTCTGATGGGTGGCACCGTCCTCGCCGAGGGTGATGCCGGCGTGCGAGGAAGCGATCTTCACATTGGTGTGGCCGTAGGCGACTTCCTGGCGGACCTGGTCATAGACGCGGCCGGTGACGAACTCGGCGAAGGAGCCGATGAACGGGATCTTGCCGGTGAGGGAAAGGCCGGCGGCTGCGCCGACCATGTTGGCCTCGGCGATGCCGCACTCCACGAAGCGCTCGGGGAACTCGGCTGCGAACTTCTCCATCTTGAGGGAAGGAAGCAGGTCGGCGGTCATGGCGACGACGGCAGGATTGTTCTTTCCGGCCTCGTAGAGACCGTCGCCGAAGCCGCTGCGGGTGTCCTTCTTTCCAGTGACGATATATTCTTTCATGATAATGTCGTGTTTAAAGGATTAATAATCACCAAGGGTCTCCTCAAGCTGGGCGAGGGCTGCGTCGCGCTGCTCGGCGGACGGAGCCTTGCCATGCCACTTGTGCGTACCTGCCATGAAATCGACTCCGTGGCCCATCTCGGTCTTGAGAAGGATCATCGAAGGCTTGCCGACGGATGCCTTGGCAATCTCGAAGGCGGCGAGGATCTTCTCGAAGTCGTGGCCGTCGTCGACGACGATGACGTTCCAGCCGAAGGCGCTCCACTTGTCGGCGAGGTCGCCCAGGCCGCCTACGTTCTCGACGGCGCCGTCGATCTGCTGGCCGTTCCAGTCGGTGAAGGCGATGAGGTTGTCGAGCTTGTGGTGGGCTGCGAAGATCGCGGCCTCCCAGATCTGGCCTTCCTCGCTCTCACCGTCGCCAAGGAGGCTGAACACATAGTTCTTCTCACCGTCCATCTTCTTGCCGAGGGCGAAGCCGATGGCGGCGGACAGTCCCTGACCGAGGGAACCTGAAGGCTGGAAGACGCCCGGAAGTCCGGTCTCGACGCAGGGGTGGCCCTGGAGGCGGGTGCCGAACTTGCGGAGGGTGCCGAGCTCAGCGACCGGGAAATAACCGGCCCTGGCGAGGGTGGCATAATAAACGGGAGCCAGGTGGCCGGCGGAGAGGACGAACACGTCGGCATCCTTGCCACTGCGGGTCCATGTGGCGGGATCGTGCTTCATCACATGGAAATAGAGAGCCGTCATCACATCTGTGCTGCTGAGCGATCCGCCCGGATGGCCGGACCCTGCCTCGCAAACCATCCGGACAATGTCGCGCCGGATCTGGGATGCGGTTCTGGTCAGTTCTTGTACATTAGACATATCGCATTTATGATTTAGAAGATTTCAAACATACAAAGTTAACAACTTTTTGAATTATATTTGCACAGAAATTGACCCCACGCGATGAAACACATCAGGAACTTCTGCATCATAGCCCATATCGACCATGGCAAGAGCACGCTCGCAGACCGTCTGCTGGAGCTCACCAGCACGCTCAGCGCGCGCGACATGGAGAACCAGGTCCTCGACGACATGGACCTTGAGAAGGAGAAGGGCATCACCATAAAGAGCCATGCGATCCAGATGCTCTACACCTATAAGGGCGAGCAGTACAAGCTCAACCTCATCGACACTCCCGGCCACGTGGACTTCTCGTACGAAGTTTCGCGCTCCATCGCTTCCTGCGAGGGGGCCCTGCTCGTCGTGGACGCCTCGCAGGGCGTGCAGGCCCAGACCATCTCCAACCTCTACCAGGCCATAGACCATGGCCTGGAGATCATTCCGATATTGAACAAGATTGATATGGAGTCGGCTCAGATAGAGGTGGTTACGGACCAGGTCTGCGATCTGCTCGGCTGCGACCCCGATGACGTGTTCAAGATTTCCGCCCGCACGGGAGAGGGCGTGGCGCCTATTCTCGACGCCATAGTCGAGAAGATTCCGGCGCCGGAAGGCGACCCGGACGCGCCGCTCCAGGCCCTCATTTTCGACTCGGTCTTCAACTCCTTCCGCGGAGTCATCGGCTATTTCAAGGTCCGCAACGGCTCCATCCGCAAGGGCGACAAGGTCAAGTTCTTCGCCACCGGCATGGACTACGAGGTCGAGGAAGTCGGAGTGCTGAAAATGAAGCTGGTCCCGACGCAGGAAGTGGGCTGCGGAGACGTGGGCTACATCATCACCGGCATCAAGAGCGCCACCGAAGTCAAGGTGGGCGACACCATCACCCACGTGGGCAAGGACGCCTGCGCCGAGGCCATCGCCGGCTTCGAGGAAGTCAAGCCAATGGTCTTCGCGGGTATGTACCCGGTCGATGCTTCCAAGTTCGAGGAACTGCGCGCCGTGCTGGAGAAGTTCCAGCTCAACGACGCTTCGTTCGTGTACGAGCCGGAGTCGTCGCTGGCGCTGGGCTCGGGCTTCCGCTGCGGCTTCCTCGGCCTGCTGCACCTCGAGATCGTGCAGGAGCGCCTGTTCCGCGAGTTCGACATGGACGTGATCACCACCGTCCCCAACGTTTCTTATAAGGTATATACCACCCAGGGGGAAGTGCTGGACGTCCACAATCCTTCCGGACTCCCCGCCCCTACCCTCATAGACCATATCGAAGAGCCTTTCATCCGCGCCCAGATCATCTCCAAGTCCGACTTCTTCGGGCCCATCATGAAGCTCTGCCTGGACAAGCGCGGCACCCTCGTGAGCCAGCATTTCATTACGGCCGACCGCGTGGAACTTAATTACGACATGCCGCTTTCGGAGATAGTCTTCGACTTCTACGACAAGCTCAAGTCCATCTCGAAGGGCTACGCCTCGTTCGACTACCACATGACAGGCTTCCGCCCGGCCAGGCTCGTCAAGCTCGACATCCTGCTGAACGGCGAGCCCGCCGACGCCCTCTCCACCCTCATTCACGAGGACAACGCCTACGACTTCGGCCGCAAGATGTGCGTGAAGCTCAAGGACCTCATCCCCCGCCAGCAGTTCGACATCCCCATCCAGGCCGCCATCGGAGCCAAGATCATAGCCCGCGAGACCGTCAAGCAGGTACGCAAGGACGTCACGGCCAAGTGCTACGGCGGCGACATCACCCGTAAGCGCAAGCTCCTCGAGAAGCAGAAGGAAGGAAAGAAGCGCATGCGCCAGATCGGTACCGTCCAAGTCCCCCAAAGCGCCTTCATGGCCGTCCTCAAGCTCGACTGACGCATCCTGAATAACAGAAAAGACCGGACTTCGATGTGAAGCCCGGTCTTTTTAGGATCCTGACGGAAACGGCTAGAGGTTGAACCTGACGCCGACTTCGTAGTTCAGCATGAAGGGATGCTTGGTCCTGATGCTCGAAGGCTGGCCGCAGTCGAAGAAGTAGCGGGCGCTCGGGTCGAGATACAGGCCGAAATGCTTGCCGATGAGGAACTCCAGGCCGAGACCGCCTGCCACGGACGTCTGTATGCCGCTCACCTCCTCCTTGTAGAAGATGTCTCCTGCGTCGCTCTTGATGCGATAGCGGTTGGAGATGGCGCGCTCGGCGGAGCCGCCGCCCCAGAGGTAGAAGCGGAGATTCCTGTTGTTGAGGACGTTGAAGTAGACGTTAAGCGGGATGCCGACGTACTGGATGTCGTGGACGATCTCTGAATTGATCGAGTGGATCTTGTCAGACTCGACCGAGGTGTAAGTGCCGTTGAAGGTGCTGGAGAGCAAGGACCAGTTGACTCCGGTACCCACCGACCAGCGGTCGGAGAAGTTGAAGCGGACGCCGGCTCCGAAAGTCAGAGGGATGGCGTACGACGAAGTGCCCTTCTCCTCGATGCCGGTGCGGACCTTGACGCCTGAAGCGGGGGCGCGCATCTGGCGTATACCCGTGCCGCTGAAGTCGTTGGTCATGGCATTGCCGGAGACGGTATAGGACAGACGCTCGAGGAAAGCGGCAGCTCTCTCTTCGTCCTCCTCGGTCCAGGCGAACGGGTCGGCAGGATTGACCGGCACGAACACCGGGGCACGCCCTGTCACAGGCTCTCCGGTCACTTCGGGGACCACGGCGGGCTCTTCGGCAGGAGCCTCCACGGCCTCTCCGGCAGGTTCTTCAGAGACCTCTTCGGGAACTTCTTCCGGCACGAAGGTGTCGGCGGGAGCCACTGCGGAAGGGATGGTGGTCACAGCGGCGGCGGGGCGCTGCACGGCCTCCTCCGGAACGGAGGCAAGGGCCGCGCCGGCAGACGCCGCGATCTGCTCCTCTATAGTAGGAACAGTCTCTGTCTGAGGGACTTCCACTGCATCTTCCACCACATCGGCGGTACGTACGGGCTCGGGAGTGCTCTCGCGCCCGGTGAAGATGAAGATGCCGGCGAGCACGGCGGCCGCGGCGGCCACGCAGGCCGCGGCCCGCCGCCACCTGAGGGCGACGACCTTCCTGCGGTCCCTGCGGTCGAGCTCGCTGCACACAGCGTCCCAGAGCCGCGAAGGAACTTCCTCCTCCGCGCCTCCGAGCATCCGCTTGAGCTCGAGATCGAAATCCGTGTACTTATCGTTCTGCATCTTACTTATAATTCTTTATCCTGTTCTGCAACATGACCCTTGCGCGCTGCAACTGCGAGCGGGAAGTGGCTTCGGAGATGCCCAGCATAGTGCTGATCTCCTTGTGCGAATAGCCTTCGACGAGGGCCAGGTTCAATACGGTCCTGAACCCCGGCGGAAGCTCCGCCACCATGCCCATCAGTTCCTTGTACGATATGCTCTGCAAGGCGGAAACATCACTCCCGGACAGACTCCGGGCACTCTCGATGTCCTCGCTCTGCTTCATCACGTCGTTCTTGCGCAGCGTCATGAGTGCAGTATTGACAAAGACCTTCCGGGCCCAGCCCTCGAAGGAACCCTCCCCCGAGTAACTGTCCAGCTTCGAAAACAGTGCGATGAACCCCTCCTGGAGTACATCTTCCGCCGCCTCCCTGCTCCCCATGTAACGGATGCACAAAGGAAACATCTTGGTTGACAACGAATCAAACAACGCCTTCTGGGCGGCTCTGTCTCCCTTCTTGGAAAGGGTGATCATTTGCTGCTCGGTCAGGGTCGTCACGTCAGTCGAAGTCTGGTTCTGGGTCTTTACCCGTGTGTTAAGATGCGTTTTGTCTCCAAAATGTTGCATGACACACTAAAAAAATATCAAACCCGGTACGAAATTAGCTAAAATATCAGAAAACCGCCTTAGCGAAACAAGAAAAGTAGTATTTTTGTGTTATGAACAGGACCATACTTATACTATATACTCTCATTCTTCTGTCCCTTTCCGCACCTTTCGCAATGGCTCAGGAGCGGACGTCCCGCCCCCGGGACACCGCAGAGTCGCTGCTCGTGGACGCAGTGCAGGACTATGACAAGGGTGATGTCAAGACAGCCATGGCACGCCTCTCCGTCATCATCGAAGCCTTCTCCGGGAACGACGCCGCACACTATTACATGGGCCTCTGCCACATCCGCCAGAACGATGCCGAGGCCGCCGTGGCGGAGCTGCGCAAGGCAGTGGAGATCGACGGCAGCAACTACTGGTACCGCGACCGCCTCGCTTCGCTCTACGCCATGACGGGACAGGACGACCGGGCCGTGGAGACTTACGAAGGCCTGTTGAAGGATTTCCCGCGCAAGACGGACATATATTATTCGCTGGTGAACCTATACGCCCGCCAGAACCGCATGGACAAGGTCGTGGAGATGCTCGACGACATCGAAACGGTCATGGGGCGTGACGAGCAGACCGCACTCGCACGCTACGACATCCTGATGCACCAGGACAAGGCCGAAGAGGCTCTCAAGGTCCTGGAAGACCTGTGCGAGGAGATGCCCACCCCGCAGATACTCTCGATGATGGGCGACGCCCGGCTCTCGTCGTACAGCGACTCCCTCGCGATGGACTGCTATGACAAGGCCCTGTCGATGGACCCCGACTACGCCCCGGCGCTGCTGGGCAAGTCCGAGGTCTACCGCATGCGCCGCTCGTTCGGCGGCTTCTTCGAGACGCTCAGCCGCTTCACTTCGAGCACGTCGATCCCTGCGCAGATGAAGAGCGAATACCTGTCCGACCTCACCCAGCGCATAGACGCACGATTCTTCCAGACTTACCAGCCGCTGCTGGACACCCTCTTCGAGACCGGCATGCGCGCGCACCCGGCCGACTCGTCCATGATGCTCGCGGCCGGCACCTATTACTATCGTACCGACCGCCGCGGCCGCGGCATCGAGCTCTTCAAGGCCAACAGCGACAACTATCCCGACGACTTCAACGCCAGGGCGATGTACATCCAGTCCCTGAGCTACAACGACGACTGGGGCACGCTCCTGACCGCCGCCGAAGAGGCTTACAGGGACTTCCCGGACGAGCCGGCGTTCCTGAACACGCGCGTGATGGCGTACTACAACCTAGGCGACCTCCCGTCCGTCATCGGCGAATGCGCCAGAATGGCGGAAGTGTATAAGGACAATCCCGATGTGGTCGTCCAGGCCCTTTCCACCATCGGCGACACCTATCACCAGATGAACGAAGAGAAGGAAGCCTTCAAGGCCTATGACAAGGCCCTGAAGGTCGACCCCACCTACGCGCCCGTCCTCAACAACTATGCTTACTATCTGAGTATCACGGGGAAGAAGCTGGCCAAGGCTGCCGCCATGAGCAAGATAACAGTCGAGCAGGAGCCCGACAACGCCACCTATCTCGACACCTACGGCTGGATCCTGCACCTGCAGGGGAAGACCCAGGAAGCCAAGGCTTATTTCAAGCATGCCATGCTCTACGGGGGCAAGGACAACGCCACGATACTCGACCACTACGCCGAAGTCCTGTACACCCTCGGCGAGTACGACCTGGCCAAGGTCTATTGGGACCAGGCTCTCAAGAAGGATACCGACAACGAGATCCCCGACCTCGCGCAGCGCGTCGAGCAGAGGATGAAAGCCATCGGAAGATGATGCGTGTCCGGGCCATATTCCTGCTGCTGCTCTGCACGTGCCTTGCGCTCCGCGCGCAGGACACGTCCGAGCAGAACTCCCGCAAGGCCCGGCTCGAGCAGGAGATAGCCATCATCGACGGCCAGCTCCGCGAGAACGCCACGCGCAACTCCAACGCCCTCAACACTTTGTCACTGGTCCAGCAGAAGATTTCCCTGCGAAGGGGCCTTATCAAGGAAGGCGAGCAGGAGATAGCCAGGCTCGACCGCGAGATACGCGGCAAGCAGGCGCGCATCGACAGCCTGCAGGTGCGGCTCGACACCATGTCCTTCTATTACAACAGGCTGGTCAAGGGCGCCTACAAGAACCGCGACGCCAGGGTATGGTACATGTACATCCTCGCCAGCGAGAACCTCGCCCAGGGCATCAGGCGATACTCCTTCCTGAAGAATCTCTCGCGCGAGATGAACTCGCAGGGCGTCAAGATCAAGGAAGCCAAGGTCGTGCTGGAGGGAGAGAAGGAGAAGCTCGCAGGCCTGCGCAGCGATGCCGCCGAGCTGCAGAAGGAGCGCCTGGCCGAGATGGAAAAGCTCAGGAAAGAAGAGCAGACCGCCCAGCAGACCATACAGGTGCTGAACAGGGAGAAGAGCAAGTACCAGAGCCAGCTCAACTCCAAGCGGAAGGAAGTGGAAGCCCTCAACAAGGAGATCGCGCGCATCATCGCCGAAGCGATGAAGGCCAAGGCCGAGACGGCGAACAGCAAGAACTCCACGTCCAAGTCCGACACCAAGAAATCAGAGCCCGCAGCCATAGACTACACCCTCGGACAGGAGTTCTCGTCCAACAAGGGCAAGCTCCCCTGGCCGGCCGAAGGCCCGGTCGTGGAGCAGTTCGGAGCGCAGTACCACCCCGTCTATACCAAGCTCAAGCTCCCGGACAATGAAGGCATCTCCATCGCCCTCGCGAACGGCACGCAGATCAAGGCCGTGTTCGACGGCGTGGTCAAGAGCGTCATCGTCCAGCCCGGATACAACAAATGCGTGCTGGTCCAGCACGGCGATTATTTCACTTTCTACTGCAAGCTGGGGACCGTAGCGGTCAAGGCAGGCGACAAGGTCAGCACCGGCCAGGTGCTGGGCGCGGTCGAGCCCATCGGCGGCTCGACCCAGCTGCACTTCCAGCTATGGTCTTCGAAGGGACCGCAGAATCCAGTCCCCTGGCTCAGGCCCAGATAGAAACAAAGAGGCGCGGACCAAAGCCCGCGCCCTGACAAAGTGAAAAAAGCGTATCGTCAAATAGAACAACACGGTCTTTCAGTATTGTAGTTTTCTCTTCTTCTCTACAAATATAGGATTTTCCTGCGTGTTTGGACCCCCGAAATCGGAAAAGTTTTCAACACCTGGAAAACATTTTTGTTAACCCGCTGAGTGACAGCGTGGTGATTATTCCCTCACCCAGACCAGCACGTGGCGGTCGAAGGTGATGTACTCGAGCTCCAGCTCCTCTTCGTAACCGTCCTTGTGGATGAAGGTGGCTTCGAGCTCGCCCTCGCCCTTGGAACGGAAGCGCTCGATCTCGATCTGCTCCACGAAGTCTACATTGTACTGGGACATCTTCTTGAAGATGGCTTCCTTGGCGCACCAGTAGATGGCGAGCTGCTCGTTCTTCTCCTCGCGGTCGTCCTCGAGGTCGTCGATTTCGTCCTCGGAGAGGGCTTTCTTCTCCA
>Ga0310696_10005997_pt1 | contig 14528 bp, 12 predicted proteins | sample AusTroGonzalo_MG_4_FD_203885 | JGI IMG/M metagenome (GOLD analysis project Ga0310696, IMG submission 203885) | Bovine rumen microbial communities from tropical cattle in Woodstock, Queensland, Australia - Gonzalo_02 (v2) (version 2) | ecosystem: Host-associated > Mammals > Digestive system >...
GACTTGTTCTCGTACTTGAACCAGGACATGGGGGAAGGGGGTGCGGGCGATGGAAAGTGAAGAGGAGCTGAAGCCGTGTCCGTTCTGCGGGAAGAAGGCGAAGATGGAGCGATGGCCAAGGAGCGGGAAATGGTTTGCATACTGCACGAACAAAAGGTGCGGCGTGAAGCTAAGTACATTCATGTACGTGAAGAGGGAAGCGGCGAAAGTCACTTGGAATAAAAGGAGCATCTGATGAGGAAGAAGTCGGACAAGGAACTGGGCGTCGTGCTGCCGGAATGCGTGGTGGACGTGATCGACAATCGCGAGCTATCGGAGGAGCAGATAGGAAAGATAATAAGAAGTTTGGTATGGAATTCCATTGAATTCAATGATGATATAGTTGTGAGAACAATAACGTCAATACTTATAAACACATATAAGGGTGCGAATTCTGCAAGAATTAAGAAAATAAAGGCGAGTCGGGAGTGCAAGAAGGAGTACGAGAGGAAGCGCCGGGAGAAGGCGAACATCGTCGAGGACGCGATACTGAAGAGCGTAAAAGAAAATATGGAATTCCATGGAATAGTAGGTAAGGTAAGGTTAGGTAAGGATAGTATATCCCCCTATAATCCCCCTGCGGGGGATGAAAAAACATCTTCGGCGAAAGCCCATGCCCAAACTGGAAAACGTACCACAGGCACAGACAAGCGAAGCCCTACCACAGGGAGCCCTGGAAGAAGCCCAACCAAAGGCCGTAGGACAGGACACGGGACGAGCGTCGCCAAAGGGCGCGACGGCGCGGACAACGGAACCGCGACGACAAAGGCCGGAAGCGCACGACCGACAGCGCGGAAACTTGGCGACAGCGGTGACGACCCGGAGAGACGGGGACAATCTCCGAAAAAAAACGCGGCGGCGGCCGGCGAGGAGCTGGTGGCGGCGGCGGAGCGGATGGTGGCGAAACATCCGAACACAAAGAGCAGCCTGCGCGCCGTGGTGCGCGCACTGCGCAACTGCGACGACGCGGCGGCAGTGGAGGCGTCGCACGCCGCGTGGTGCGGGACGGACGGCTGGGCGCCGGAGAAGGGGCAGTACGTCCAATCGCTCGCGGCGTGGATCGCCAACGGCGGCTGGACGAAGCCGCCGCCAGAAAAAAAGCCGGCGCGCAACAAGGCGGGCCGCGACGAGGGCATGAGTTTCGACGCGTCGCTGTGAAGCGGACGCGAAGAGGAAATGAGGAGGAAAAATGGAAACAAACGAGACAGACATAGAGACTGGACTGCTGGGCAGCGTGTTCGCGGCCAGCATGACTGGAGAGGCGGGCGACTACGACCGCCACCTGGTGAACAAGTTCATCGCGGCCGGCGTGACCGAGAAGTGGTTCACGCGGGAGAGCACGAAGAAGCTGTGGCAGGCAATGGCGGACGCGGTGAAGAACGACCGCACGCTCGAGCCGGCGTTGCTCGCCCATGCGATGGGCGAGGGCGGCGCGGCGGTGGTGGAGTCGGTGATAGACGGCGCGCCGGCAACGGCGGCGAACGCCGAGTGGTTCCTGGCGGCGATGCGCGACAGGGAGGTGTACCGGCGATTCCACAAGATGTGCATGCAGAAGCTGCAGGGGCTCTCGCCGCAGAACGTCCGCGTGGCGATCACGGACGCGGCGGCGGAGCTCGCGAAGCTCGAGGAGATGGTGCGCGGCGGCGGCGACCCGCTGAAGGGCGTGGGGGACTTCGTGGACCAGCTCGTGGAGGAGAAGCGCTGGCTGAGCGAGGAGCGGTTCGTGAAAAAAAACTGGGGCGCGTTCCGGGGCGTGCCGCTGCCGTGGAGCTGCCTGAACATGATCTACAAGGGGCTCAAGACGGGACTCCACATCTTCGCGGCGCTGCCGAGCCAGGGCAAGACGACGATCGCGGCGAACGTGAGCCTGTTCTGGATCACGCAGGAGATCCGCCACGGGTTCATCTGCATCGACATGCCGGGCGACTCGCTCGCGGAGCGGTACGCGGCGATCGCGGCGCAGCTCTCGATATCGAAGCTGGATTTCGGCGCGGCGCCGCAGTACGTGGACGAGTTCGAGGGGACGATGCGGCGTCTCGCGAAGAAAGACGTGGTGAAGATCACGGAGAGCGACACGGTGAGCGCGCTCGAATACGAGATCACGCGCGGCGTGAAGACGCTCGGGTGGCGTGCGGCCATCGTGGACTACCTGCAGCTCGTGGATCCGGAGATGAAGAGCGCGAACGCGCCGTACGTGCTCGTGAAGGAGGCGACGCTGGCGATGAAGCGGCTTGCGAAGAAGCTGCGGATCCCGATCGTGTGCCTCGTGCAGCTTTCCAACCAGTTCGCGAAGGACAAGGCGACGGGCACGAAAAAACCGCGCCTGGACCACCTGGGGGACTCGAGCGAGATCGCGCGGGCGGCGCGCACTGTGGCGGTGCTGTGGCAGGACGAGGACGTGCTGGCGTACTGGAAGGAGTACCCGCCGACGCAACTAGTGTACGGCGACCCGCGGCGTCGGCTGAGCCTGCTCAACGAGGTGGCGACGGAGCAGGAGGCGGACCGGCGCGCGGAGGAGGCGGGTCAGGCGAGCATCTTCCAGAACGGCGGGCTGCGTCCGATCTGGGTGAGCGTGATCAAGAACCAGCAGGGCGGGAAGGGGGACGTGCCGTTCCTCATGTACGCCAAGTACTTCCTGATGCGTCCCGGCGACGTGGAGGGCGCGCCGGTGGAGGTGGAGGAAGGCAAGAAGACGCGGCGGATCGAGGCGGGGAAGTTCGAGACGATCCGAGACGACTGGAGGTACAACGACGGCGACGAGGTGCTGGAGAGGACGGGCGGCATCGGCACGCGCTGGCTGCAGTTCCCCGGCGAGACGAGGGCTGCCTACGCGCAGCGCGTGAGGGAGGAGCGCGAGGCGCACAACTCGAACAGCGGCATGTGGGACGCGCGGCTGTGCGAGGAGCAGGGCGCGCTGGAGTACGGCAAGCTGGAATACTACGGGGAAGTGAAATGAAGTGGCGGGAGATATTCAGGTGGTGCGACCTGTTCTGCGGGGCCGGGGGGAGAGCGACGGGCATGATCAAAGCCCTTCAAGAGAGAGGCATCAGGCAAGAGGGCTGGGCCGTGAACCACTGGGAGTACGCAGTAAAGACGATGTTGATCAACCATCCGAGCGTGCATACGCTCGAGATGGACCTGGAAGCCGTAGTGCCGAGCGAGGTGATCCCGTACCGTCACCTGGAACATTTGCACGCCAGCCCGAGTTGCACGCACCACTCAAGGGCGAAGGGTGGCCGGCCGAGAAGCAACCAGCTGCGGAGCCAGCCGGACCTGCTCACGCGATGGACGGACGACATCGACATCACGATGCTGTCGGTTGAAAACGTGCCGGAGTTTGTGGATTGGGGGCCGCTGGACTACTACGGGCGGCCGATCGAGCGGTTGAAGGGGAACTGCTTCAAGGCGTGGGTTGGTGCGCTGGAGGCGCGCAACTACATCGTGGAGTGGCGGATCGTGAACTGCGCAGATTACGGCGACGCGACAACCCGACGGCGATTCTTCCTCAAGGCGATCAAGCGCGGGCGCGGAAAGATCCGCTGGCCAGAGCCGACGCATGCAGAAGACCCGCAGCCGGATCTGTGGGGACACATGCCGGAAAGGTGGCGGGGTGTGAAGGAATGCCTGGACCTGGCCGACATGGGCCGGTCGATATTCGACAGGGACCGTCCGCTGGCGGCGAACACGCTGCGCAGGATCGCCACAGGGGCAAAGAAGTACTGGGGAATCGACCTGAAGCCGTTCATCGTGAGACTGCGAAAAAACCAGGACGTGGCCTCGATCGACGAGCCGATATCGTCAATCGCGTGCTCCGGAGCGCACCATGCGCTCTGCACGCCGGTCGTGATGGACCATTTCAAAGGAGGGGATGTGCAGGACGGAACATGCCCGATCGGAACGCTGACGACGCATGACCGGTACAGTGTGATGCAGCCGGTCGTGCTGGGACAGCAGGGCGGAGCTGAGTGCAGGCCGATCGACAGGCCGTGCCCGACGATATCATGTGCAGGCGCGATCCGGTTGGCCACGCCGATCGTAATGGACATGAGCCATCCGTCGGATGCAAAAGACGAAGGCCGCGTGATCTGCGGAGACGACCCGATGCGTACGATCACGACAAGGAACAACAGCGCGATGCTCGCGCTTCCCGTCCTGGCGGACGGGCGCGTGATCGACATCAGGATGCGCATGCTCAAGCCGAGCGAGCTGGCGGCGGCGCATTCGTTTCCGGCGGACTATGTGCTGACAGGGAACAGGACGCAGAAGGTGAAGCAGATAGGCAACAGCGTGCCGGTGCGCACGGCGGCCGCGATGATGGCGGCAGATTTGGAGGTGGCATGAGTGAGGAGAATTCAAACGCGGCGGCGCTGTTGGCGGCAATGAAAGAAATTCGTGATCGTGCGGTCGCGGGCGTGCAAGATGGCACAGTTGATTGCCATGAAATCATAAAGATTGCGGAACAAGCAATGGCCGCACAGGCAATGAAGATGCACGAAGAGTACGCAATGCAGTGGTGTACCTACGACATCAAAGGAAATCGAAGTTGGTGGACGCTCACAGAGTGGAGTCAAAACTTGGAAGTGGTCAACGCCCAGTGGGAGAAGTTCGCCAACCGTAACGATCCGATAAATCCCGATTTGGGACACAGGTTAGTCAAGCGCATGGTGTCTGATCCAGAAATCGTGGAAGGCGGTGAGGAATGAGCTTGTACGTGGAGATGCCGAAGGTCGAGACGAAATTCGAGTTCAGGACGCTACTTGCCGAGTATGGAAAGATCAAAGCGGAGATGGAAGCCAAGGAGACAAGGATAAGGGAGATTGAATATGCGTTAGATGAATTCGCAGAGAAGGGTTTGAAGGCGATTAGAAAGGAAAGCGAGGTGAAGGCATGAAAATCTTCAAGGCGATAGCGGAATGGTTCGCGGGAGAGGGTGAGGAGGACCGAACGCCAGACGAGATCGTGGAAGGGCTCACCGAGAACCAGGTACGGGCGTACTTCGACAAAAACAGCGACATAGACCTGAGCGTGCCGCTCGCGATCGCGCGGCAGGTGCGAGAGGAAGTTACCTGGACGCTTTCGCGAGGCAAGCGGAAGATGGCGGCAGACGAGCTCGCGATGATGCGCGGCATGCTCGCGGGCATCGCGCGTTTCGAGGATCTATACTGCGCCGCGCTGGAACGGCGGGGAAGGCTGAAGGAATGATTTCAACTTGAATGGTCAAGTTGAATAACAAGAAAGGTAAAACAATGCCAGAATACAAAAAGTACATCAGATGCCACGCCGTCAAGGCAACTCCCATGACGCGCGGCCAATACAACAACTATCGCGGTTGGAAGATGCCCGAAAACGAGAATCCAGCCGACGAAGGATATCATGTGGGCTATCCCGACGGCTACGAATCCTGGTGCCCCAAGGCGCAGTTCGAGCAAGCCGGACGCCCGATTGACGGCATGACATTCGGCATGGCCATCGAAGCCATGAAGCAGGGCAAGAAGGTGGCGCGTAAGGGATGGAATGGAAAGGGTATGTACATCTGGGTGATGCCGGGAAGCACAATAGAGAATTGCCCGAACATCACAGACCCGCATTTGAAGGTCATAAGCGACGCGAACGGTGGCAGGGTTACGTTCACTGGCAGCATCCGAATGAAGACGGCGACGGGCGAAGTTTTGACCGGCTGGCTTGCGTCGCAGACGGACATGCTGTCGGATGACTGGTGGATCGTCGAGTAAAGGGAAGAGTTAGAAGAACGGCTGCACGTTGTTTGTCGCAGAAACAACGTGCAGCCATAGGAGAAGGGAAAAGTGAGGGACCAGTACTACCAGCCGTTCGGCGCGGAGAAGGTGCGCGAGGTGGCCGCGAAGCGCGGAGTCGACGAGAAGGCGGCTGCAGCTTGGCTCGCGAAAGGACGCGACGCGCTGCTCGCGAGAATGCGCGATGATCCGTACCGTCACGGCTACGAGCCGCCGATCTGGCACGTGGCGCGGGCGCTGGTGCGCGGCTACGAGCCGACGGAGGCGGACAGGCGCGTGGCGGGCGGCGACTGGCCGGCGTTCTGCGAGGAGGTGCGCGGGCGTCTCGGGTTCACGCGTCCGGTGGGTGAGATCCTGATCATGGGAGCGAACCGCTCGGGGAAGACGGACTTCGCGGCGAAGCTCGCGATACGGACGGCCATGCTGGGCGGGAGGGCCGCGAACATCGGCATGCAGACGCTGCCGACGGGAAAGCAGGTGCAGATGCCGCGCGTGTGGAACTACCTGCCGAAGGAGCTGAAGGAACGCAACATCGCCGGGAAGAAGGCGAAGGACAACGAGGAACACATCAGCTACACGCGGCAGAACGGATTCTCGTCGAGCAAGGTCACGTTCGGAAACGGCAGCGACATCCGGTTCATTTCGTACGACATGGACGTGGACGGCGCGATGGAGGGCAGCGCGCTCGACTACTGCTGGCTGGACGAGGAGTTTCCGAAGAGCTTTCTGGACGCGGCGCGGTTCCGTCTCGCGTCGAAGCGCGGATTCCTGCTGGGCACGTTCACGCCGGTGAGCGGATACACGCCGGTGGTGAAGGACTACCTGGAGGGAATGCGGGTGACGCGCTGGCACGTGGCGTACATGCAGCCAGTGGACGGCGGGCGGCCGGAGGCGTGGAGCGAGCTGGGACTTGCGGAAGGCGAGTGGGAGCGGCTGTGCGCGTGGCGCGATTCGGGGGGCAAGGAGGATCCAGGCGTGCCGGAGGCGCGTCCGGAGGGCGTGGCGGAAATCCTAGCGGGAACGCCAGACAAATACGCGGCGATGGCGGTGCAGGGCGCGCGGCGTTTCGAGGTGACGCCGCGGATCGCGGTGTGCAAGGGCGGCGAGGCGGCGGCGGTGTGGTTCTTCGGAAGGGACAATCCGTACGGCATGCCGGGCGAGGTGATCGCGAACGCGCTCAAGAACGCGAACGCGACGGCGATGATCCGCAAGCGCGTGTACGGCGTAGCCGAGCAGGTGCGGGGCGTGGTGTTCAAGAAATTCACGCGGGAGCGCAACGTGGTGGCGCCGAACGAGATTCCGAAGAAGCTGGTGAGGATCCTCGTTGTGGATCCAGCTCCTGAGCGCAACTGGGCGTTCGGATGGTACGGGTACGATCCGGCGGCGAGGATCCTGTACAAGTACCGCGAGTGGCCGGGCAACTACGAGATACCTGGAGTGGGCGTGCCGGGTCCGTGGGCGGTGTCGAGCGACCGCAAGGGCGGCGTGAACGACGGAGACCGGGGGGACGGCCAGGACGATTTCGGGTTCGGGTTCCTGGCATACAAGCGCGAGATTGCGCGTCTGGAGGGATGGACGGACTACGACCCGGACGCGGAGATCGAAGACGTGGAGGACTGGAGCGAGCTGGACGGAACGGCGGAGCCGATCGAATACCGCGTGATCGACGCGCGGGCGGCGGCGCAGAGCAAGATCGGAGCAAAGGAGAACACGAGCCTGTTCGAGCAGGTGAGCCGTCTCGCGGAGGGGTTCGTGCCGGCGAGCGGGCAGAAGATCAGCGTGGGGCTGGACGTGCTGCAGGACCTCGTGAAGAGCGGACGCTACAAGGTGAGCGCGGCGTGCGTGAACACGGTGGCGGCGTACGGCATGTACACGGGCGCCGACGGCCAGAAGGGCGCGTGCAAGGACATGATCGACATAGACCGCTACGCGGTGCTGAGCGGGATCCTCGACGCGACGGAAGATGAAGCAAGTGATTCGTGTTTCGTGGTTCGTGGTTCGTGTGGGGAGTCACAATCACGAACCACGAACCACCAATCACAAACCACGAAAAAGCGCATCGGCGCGGGAGGGAGAAGACGCTGAAGAGTGGTTCGTGTGAGGAGTCACAATCACGAACCACGAACCACAAATCACGAACCACGAACACGCCGCGCGAGCCTTGGCCGGGCGGAGTGATTACAAATGCGCATACGGTGCGTAATACACGCGGGAAATTTCGCCCTTTTGGGTTGATTTTTCTCGCGCGGCCTCTTGACATTTGGCAAAATGTAGTTACCGCGGGCGGGATGTCGCCGTACCTGCAACCGCGAAACGAAACCGGCGGAAAGGTGCGCACGGCCTGACGTGCGGAAGGAAAACCATGGAAGACGAAGACAAGGATACCAAAGAAGAGCTGGAAACGCCAGAGGACGAGGAGACGCCCGAGACGGACGCCGACGGCGAAGTTATCGAAAGCGATGAACAGGATGCAGAAGATAACTCCGACGAAGACGACGACGAGGACGACGACGAGGACGAGGGCGAGGAAGGCACCCTTGGGAAGCGGGCGCAGAAGCGCATCAAGAAGCTGATCGGACGGGCGAAGGACGCGGAACGTCGCGTCAAGGAGCTCGAGGGTGAGCTGGAGGATGCGAAGAAGCTCGGCGGAGACGACGCGGAGACGTTCATCGCGGCGGCGAAGTCGGCGGGCGTGTTGCCCAGCCTGATGAACAAGGACCTGGCACAGGCCATCGAAAGGCGCGAGGAGAACCGTGGGCTCATCGCGTTCTACGAGAACTGGCTCGACGACGAGGACAACGAGGAGTTGGAGGTCGGGGACAGGACGCTGACCAGGAAGCAGGTGCGGGCAAGGCTCCGAGAGCTGCGCGATGACAACGAGAGGATCGATCGTCGCCACGGCGAAGAGGAGAGGAGCCTGCAGAAGAAGGTGCGGGACATATTCGAGCTGGGACGCCAGGCCATGAAGGCCGGGTGGAAGCCGGGCGCGAAGAAGCCGCCGCAGGGTGGCGGGCCGCAGGGCACGCCGAAAAAGAAGGAGCCGCTTGACAGGCCGAAGAGCGAAAGGACGCCTTCGCGCAAGAAGGGCGGCAAGGTGGACTGGGGAAGCGCCAGAGGGAAGAACTCGCTCGCGGCCCTGATCCAGGAAAGCGAAAAGGACTAGAAATGGCATATTTTACAGTTGACAGGGAACTCGTGGACCCTGATTTCCACGACGGCGTGGTGCGCTCGTTCATCGACGACCTGCCGCTGCAGACGCTGATCGGCCGCATCAAGGCGCCGGTCGACATCACGCAGGACGTCGAGGTGGAGGCACTGCCCAAGGTGTACAACCCGAAGGTGGCCGAGGGCGCCGACTACGACAAGACGAACGCGGACAAGAAGATCAACGCGGTGATGACCGAGGTGATCGAGCAGTTCCGCTCGAAGGGCTGGCGCGTGACGCGTCTCCGCCAGAAGCTGCCGGGCCACAACGAGAAGAAGGGGCAGGCGGCCGCGAACAAGCGCGCGGCGGACGCGCGCGACCTCGCGATCAACATCGAGCGCGTGCTTTCGAGCGACCAGGAGGCAGCGACGTACGCCGACACGAGCGGCGAGCCGCTGACCCGCGGCCTCATGAACTGGCTGCGCAAGTGGGCGCACACGGAGGGCAACACGGACGCGCAGGACGCGGCGGCGATCCATACGGTCTACCCGATCGCGAAGTACCTGCATCCGGTGGCCGGCTACGTGGGCAACGTGACGAACCTGACGGAGGCGGCGTTCAAGGCAGAGCTCCAGAAGGCGAAGATCCAGGTGGGCGGGTCCAACCTGCGCCTCGTGGGCCTCGTGGGCACGTACCTGAAGGGCCAGATGAGCGAGTGGCTGGCGAAGGCCACGGTGACGCAGAACGCCGTCAACACGCTCCAGCGCACGCAGGACACGAAGAAGATCCAGCTCATCGTGGACGACTTCGTGTACGACGGCGTGACGCTGCACGTGATGTGCGACGACAACCTGCTCGCGAACACCACGACGCTCGCGATGCAGGACGCCTCGTACTGGTCCGGCGCGTTCATCCGTCCGGACATGTGGGGCGTGGCGACGCTCGAGCCGATCACGCACTACGAGATCGAGGACGAGGGCGGCGGCCCCGGCGGCTACCACGACGCCTCGCTGCGTCTGACGTGCCTCAATCCCATGGGCCAGCTGCGCGTGGTGCACAGCGTCTAACGCCATGAAGCGCATCGGCACGCAGAGGGAGCTGGGCGACGAGAAGAGGAATGACCTGCTTCTCGCGCTCAGCTGGTGGCGCGAGAGATCGCGCAGCTTCTACCACGACCGCACGACGGCCGAGGAGGCCTTCTACTGCGTGTGGGACGGCCAGCACGCCGACGGCACGGTGCACGACACGAAAAAGGAGGTCGCCTGGCCCTTCGACGGGGCCAGCGACCAGCGCGTGCGCTGGGGCGAGAAGGTTGTGCTGGACAAGATCGCGCTCGTGATGATCGCGCTTGCGAGCTGCGAGGTGGAGTTCGCCTGCGGCGCGGGCCCGGACGCGGAGCGCCGGGCCAACGCGCTGAAGCGGCTCCTTGAATGGGAGCTGGGCAGGCTGGGGGCGAAGGGCTACGCAGAGTTCCTGGCCCTGCTCAGGTACATGCTCGTGGACAGCCCGGCGGTGGCGGCGATGGATGTTTCCTGGCGCCGTCGCGCCTCGCTGGCCGTCCGCGAGCTGAACGCCGAGGAGCTGGCCGCCGGGTTCGTCGCCGCGAACGGCGGCGAGGAGCAGGGCGCGGCCATGCTCGAGGGCACGTTCTGGATGGGCCTGCGCGGCGAGGAGGAGGGGGCGGGCGCGGCCGTCGATTCGTTCCTCGCGGCGGTGGGCGTCCGTCCGGAGGACGTGCCGGAGGTGAAGGCGGCGCTGGCGGAGGATGGCGAGTGCGAATGCCTCTGCCGCGCGCAGGCCGACGAGGGCGTGGAGCTGAAGGCGCTCCGCTACGGCGACGACTTCTGCATCCCGCGCGAGGCCTCCGACTTCGACTACGCGAGCCCGTGGTTCCGGGGCGAGTGGGTCACGGAGGAGCAGCTGCGGGAGCGCGTGGAGTCGGACGGCTGGGATCCGGACTGGGTTGAGGAGGAGCTGAGCCACAAGGGCGCGAGCTTCTATGACGAGACCACGCGCCCGACGGAGGACGTGAAGGATCTCTGCAACATCGTGTGGTGCTACGAGGCAGTGACGACGGAAGCCGGCGAGACGGTGCGCTGGGTGGCGGTGCTCGGGCACGCGGAGGGGAGCGCGTTCGGCCAGCGGGCGATCCGCAGTCGGCGCGGGACGTGGGGAGTGGCATTCTTTCGCCGCGAGGTCACGAGGCGCAACCTCCTCGCGTCTCGCGGCCTCGCGGCCTTGTGCGCGCCCGACCAGGGCGTTGCGAAGGAAGTGCGCGACATGGCGGCGAACAACGCGATCGTGGGGAGCCTGCCGCCGGTCAAGGCGAAGGGCAGCCGCACGCGGAACGCGGTGATAGAGCCGTTCGCCGTGATAAACATGGGGATCAACGACGATCTACTCTGGATGCAGCCGCCGGCGTACCCGGCGGCCGCGAAGGAGACGGAGGAGCGTCTGAAATCGGAACTGCTCGCCTACGTGGGCGTGAGCGACGGCCAGACGGACGTGACGGAGCGGCGGCAGGAGGAGGTCAACTGGTTCCTGAAGCAGTTCCAGGATCTGTTCGTGCTGATGGTGGAGGCCGCGCAGGACCATGCGAGCGACGAGGCGCTGGCGGGCGTGACGGGCGAGGGAGACCTGGCGGGGCTCAGGCGCGAGGACATCACGGGCGCGTTCGGGATCACGCTGAAGCTCGACCCGCGCAACCTGGACAACAAGGCGCTGCTCGAGAAGGTGCAGGCGTTCGCGGGCGTGCTGCAGTCGATCGACCGCGAGCGCGCCGTGGACACGATGCCGGTGCTGCGGCACGTGATGCGCCAGTTGTGGCCGGAGGTGAGCGGCGAGGCGATGCGCTCGCCGGAACAGCTCACGGCGAACGACGTGGAGGAGGAGAAGCGCAACTTCGCGCTGATCAAGGCGGGCGTGATGCCGCAGATGGACACGCAGGGCCGCTGGAACTACGGGGCGCGGCTGCAGTTCTACCAGCAGCTCCAGGAGGAGAACCCGGACGCGATCGCGGAGATGTCGCCGGCCGCGCAGGAGAACCTGCAGCGGTGGATGCAGGCGCTCGAGCAGCAGAACACGCAGTTCGGCGAGAACGCCGAGATCGGCCGCACGGGCGTGGAAGGAGTGGAGGGCTGAATGGACAAGCGAAGCGACAGAGGCGAATTCTACCCAGGCGGGGATAGAGCGAGCGCGCCGGCGCCGGGAGGCGACACGGAAAAGGTGGACCGCGTGAACGTGGGCGAGATCGGCAAGGAATACACGCTCAAGACCGTGAAGGAGAAGGTAGACCAGATCGTGCGCGTGATCGCGCCGGCGGCCACGAGCATCGCGCTCATGCTGGGATTGCCGGCGTACGCAGCCACGGCGCCGCTGGAGGACATACCGAACACGGCGCACGTGGTGACGAACGAGGAAGATACGGTGGCGCTGGATGCGCTGAGAACGGCCACGAACGCGCTGGCTCAGTCACAGATGTCACAGTTGTCACTGATGTCACAAGCGGCATCAAACAACACCGCAAACGCGCTGCAGACGGCGCTGGGCGCGCTGGCCGCGGAATCAAACCGCGTGGAAACGACATACGCGAAGCGCGGCGAGATCCCGACGGCGCCGGATCTCGCGCCCTACGCGCTCAAGAGCGAGCTCCCGACGGACTACCTGAAGGAAGGGGACATCACGAACTTCGCGACGCGGGCGTGGATCAGCGCGCAGGGGTACGCCACGGAGGCGGGAACGGGCGCGCGCCTCGACGCGCAGGACCTCGCGATCGGCGCGGCAACGAACGAGCAGAACGCGGCAATCGCGGCAACGAGCAACGCGCTCGCGACCGCGCACGCGGCGGACATGGCCAAGGTCGGCGCGGCCACCAACGCGCTGAAAGCAGCGATGTCCGAGCTGAGCTCGGACACCATGAACCGATTCAACGCCCTTGAAATCACCGGCGGCAACACGCGCCTCTGGACGAGCGACGCGAGGATGTTCCAGGACGCGACTGGGGTAGTGTGGCAGGTGCAGGTGGTGACGGGGAACTGGAGCGTCGTGCACAGCTGGACGACGAACGGCGTGGACTTCGGGTGGACAGGACCGTACTGGTGGGGACCGGCGGAAGGAGTGGATAACGACTACTACGAAGGGCCGGGGTGGTACATCGACAGCGGAAACTTGACGCCGTGGCGGAGAAGCGAGGATCAATACGCGGCGCAGATCGTGGTGGAGTGGGAATATTACGGCGAGGAGGCGCATGCGGTAACGACGACGTGCTCGCGCACGGTGCAGTGGGTGACCAACGCAGTCAAACGCGTGGTGTACAAGAACGAACTGGCAGCGGCAACGAACGCAGTGCTGCAAGGGGCGTCGGAGCAAACGCAAGTTCGAATACAGATGTTGGAGGAAATGGGAACGGTTATGGGGGCAACCAGGATCATGCCGGTAGGGTCGGAAGGAGGCGTAACGGCATCGAACGTATGGCAAATCGCGAGTGAAGGCACGAACTACACGGACAACGCGACAAATGGGGTGATGGGCTTGGCAAGATCTGAATTTATACCTATAAGCGGAGATGGAGTAATAACATCAGTAGAGATGTTCTTAAACGCTGAATTGCATGAGCAGGGGATGCTAAGAATTGAATTGCCGGATGGCATTAGTGCAAGCCCGCAAGAATTCCTTTCGACAGCGCAGATAACAAACATGGGTGCCGTGGCATCATCTAGAACATATACGGACGAGGCCACGAACGCGCTTGCGCAGACGATACGGCAGGGCGGCGGCACGCCTGAATGGCGGGAAGTGAATTATGATGTGGAAGTTGATATGGTCAACTATGTGACAAACGGCATTGCAATCCTGACATTCATAAACGCGGGATATGCGTATGGCATAAATGTATCAACAAACGGATGGCCGGAAGGCGCATCGATGTTTGTGCGCGGCAGTTTTCGTGCCGGTGCAACATATACGATTCCAAATGATTTAAGACTCATCGGCTACGGCACATGGCCGACGAACAACTTTCAATCGGTCTGGTGGCGGAGCGGTACGAACGTCTATGTAAACGTCATCTTGGAGGAATAGCCATGAAAAGAATCATCGCATTGTTGTTGTCCGCTTGCTGTCTGGCAAGCGCTGCCGATTTGTTCGTCTTCTCCGCTGACGGCGTGGAGATAGGCAGCAAGCCGCGCGAACTGCCCGCGCAGGGGTACAACCGCTACACGCATCAAGTGGTAGTTGGCCTCCACGCGCGCACGGACGCGGAGCGCGCCGGGTGCGGCTGGTGGCGCGAAGTCGAGACGCCGAAACCGGGGATTGTCTTCTCCAATGAGTATTGGGCCGTGACGGGCTACACGTTCACGAACGGAATCGCATACCAGGCATGGGGGAAGAAGTGGCGAAAGGTGACGCCGCGCAGATTCAGCAAGATGCTCATCGTGGCGGCGCTGACGCGGGAGGGCGTATGGCAGCAGGTCAAGTCGTGGATTGACGCGCAGGGCCTGACTGATCTCTATTTGGCCGCGCAGGACTTCGCGGAGGATAACGCCTACTTCACGCAGGGCAAGGCCGCGATCCAGGCGGCGCTCGGCTGGACT
>Ga0310696_10005999_pt1 | contig 14524 bp, 4 predicted proteins | sample AusTroGonzalo_MG_4_FD_203885 | JGI IMG/M metagenome (GOLD analysis project Ga0310696, IMG submission 203885) | Bovine rumen microbial communities from tropical cattle in Woodstock, Queensland, Australia - Gonzalo_02 (v2) (version 2) | ecosystem: Host-associated > Mammals > Digestive system >...
ACCATCTATGTCGTGCCCGCGGAAGGTGCGACCAGCCAGTTCTTCAAGCTTGAGGCCAAGTAAATGATTTTTATGGCCGCAAAGAACGCAGAGAACACAAAGAAGCTGGGGCTGTGCCCCAGACCCCCAAATAACCTTTGCGATCTTTGCGTTCTTTGCGGCTAAAATTTCGAGCATGAAAGGAAAATGTGGAATGAAAGTGATGAAGATCAATTTGGCATTTTTGTTGCTGCTGCCGGTGGCAGCGTTTGCCCTGCCGCATGTGGAAGAGACGATGACGCTCGCGAAGGGGTGGAACGCGATCTACCTTGAATCGACGCCGACGAACCCGGTGTGCGCGGAATTTTTCGCCGGGGCCCCCGTCGCGCGCGTCGCGTCGTACCATTCGGACGCCTACTCCTCCACGCGCCAGCTCGCGGACGACGGAACGGAGATCACCCAGAAGCCGATTTCCTACTACGTGTGGCTTCCCGACGACGAGACGGCCTCGACGATGACCGGGCTCGTGGGCGGTAACGTCTACTTGATCTATGCGACCGAGGCCTGGGCGACGAATTTCATCGGCACCCCCGCCGCGCCGCGGCAGACGTGGCGCGCCACGTCGGGCGAAACCGGCTTCATGAACCTCGCGGGCGTCTCCGCAGAGACGAACGTCTCCGTGGCCGCAAAGAAGTATTTCGGCGAGGGGCCTTTCGGCAGCGGCGTTGCCTACCAGATTGGCGGAACCAACACGGCCGCGCCGACGTTCCTTCCGATGGTGCTTGGGACCACCTCGAAGCTGCAGGGCGGCAAGGCATACGCCCTCACGGCGACGAAGGACGGCGACTGGCCGGGCGTGATCGGCGTTTCGGGCGACAGCGTCTATTTCAGCGAGGACGTGAGCTACGCGACAATCGCGATCCGGAACTGCGGCACGACGAACCGCACGTTCCGCTTCGCGATGGTGCGGTCGGATGATTGGGAGGAGCGCGGGGAGGTTCTGCCGCCCATCTCCCGCCGTCTGCCGCGCGTCGATGCATTCAGCGAACAGGCCTACACGAACGTCGTGGAGAATGGCTTCTGGGACGTTACGCTCGAACCAAACGAGGTTGCGGAGTCGGTTTTCAGCCTCGACCGCTCGCAGCTCGCGGTTGGAACGGAATACGGGGCGATCTTGACGATCAAAGACCTCGGCGGCAGCGAGATGCGCGTCAGGCTGCCGATCATCGTGGAGGCCGTGCCGCAGGACACCGTAGCCTATCCGACCGGGCTCTGGGTCGGCGAAATCGCGCTCTCGCGGGTTTCCGGGATCGATGACGCGACGCCGGTGACGGCCGGCGGGCTGCTGAAGATGAGCGTGATGATGTTCGTGGACGCGAACCGCAAGTGCACGTTGCTCCAGCGCGTCGCGACGGGAGTTGACACAAACGGCGCGATGCGGCTCTTCAAGGAGCTGGCAAACGTTCCGCCAGAGATCGAGAACCCCAGGCGCTTCTCGACGGTGATGATGAGCGTCGATACGCCCGTCGTCGAGGCGTCGGACGGCTCGACGTTCGGCACGAACACGGTTTTCTCGTGGACGATCGACGCGAAGGCGCGGGACAATCCGTTCCGCCACGCCTGGCATCCCGACCACGACGGCAAGACGGCGGACTACAAGGGCGAAGCTCCCTCGGGCGACGTGTTCGAGAACTACGCGCAACCCATCAAGCCGGAACTCTGGAGCATCTCGAATCGCCTTGAAGTCTCGTGGCACGAGCAGGGCAACTCCACGCTGCCGGTACACTTCCCGTACAATGCCGACGAGACGACCTCCGGCGTCGTGACCTGGGAAGTCTGGGGACTCGTCGCAAACGGCCCCATCAAGTCAATCGGCACGTTTACGCTCAAGCGCGTCGTCAATGCAAAGGAACTGGAAGAGTGAGGGTTTCTGGTTTCTAGTTAAGAGTAATGGAATTTAAAGGAAAATGAACATGAAGAAAACATGCAAGTTGTCCCTGTTGTCGTTGTTGTCCCTGTTGTCCCTTTCGGCCTTTGCCGATGTGCCGCAGGTGCTGACCTATCGCGGGGTGCTGCGGCGGACGGGCGGATACGATCACGCCACCTCGCTGGAGCTGACGTTCCGCCTCTACGACTCGAAAGCGCCCAATACGGCGCTGTGGGCGCGGACGATGCGCGTGCCGGTCGATACGAACGGCGTTTTCTACGCCGAGCTGAGCGACGCGAACGGGAACGATCCGGACGGCATCGGCTACAAACTCGCCGACGTGATGGGGGCGATCAAGGGAACGCCCGAGATCGGCCTCACGCCGCCGGACGCGGCAGAGTTGAAGCCCCGTCAGAAGCTTGCCACGGCGCCGCGTGCGGCGCGTGCGGCGCGGGCGAAGGCGGCGGATGTCGTCTACGCGCCGACCGGAGCCTACGCGCAGGGCGTGGACATCGATACGGCGGTCGCCGGGAGCGTCACGGTGCAGAAGGGCGCGTCGCTTGCAGCCTTTCCGCCGAACTGCACCCTGACGCAGATGAAGGAGCAGAGGCGCGATCTAGGCGGTGGCACGACGGAGATCACCGTGCGCGACGTGAGGGCGTCCCGCCCGAACTGGCCGGTGAGCTTCACCGAGGACAGCTTCAAGTACACGACATCGTCCGCGCCGTGCGACATGATCCTCACCTACGAAGGCGAGAACGGCGCGTTCAACGTCATTGTGCCGGCCGGCGGCAAGATCGTGGACAATGGCGGCAAGGTGCAGACGATCTACGGCACGGCGTTCGGCAACCCATGATAACGAATAGGTAAGAGTGAATGGTGAATAGGTAAAGAGGCAAGAGTATGAAGAATTATTCGATTGTTTTTGCATTGGCGCTGATGGCGGCGGCGGGGACGCGCGGCGAAATGGGGCGCGACACGATCACCTCGGCGACCACGGAGATTTACGGCGGCATGGTCTATACCGTACAGGGCAACGTCACGATCAACGGCGGAACCTCCGCGAGCGCCATTACGGTGAAGTCGGGCGGCGACGGCGACGGCAAGCGCGTCGTCATCGACATCCCCGCCGACTGCTCGCTCACCGTGACCGGCGGCGCGGGCAGCGGCCGCAGCGGCGGCGGTGCGGGCATTCTGTTGCCAAGTGACATGACGCTCTACGTCACCGGCAAGGGCAGACTTACCGTGACCGGCGGCAAGGCGGCAAACGGTGGCAACGGATCGAACGGCGGCAATGCCGAATTTGATGATGATGGAACCAACCACTTCAAGAACGGCGGCGGCGGCGACGGCGGCGACGGCGGCGGCGGCGCGGGTGCCGGCATCGGCGGCAACGGCGGCGGCGGTGCGTCCGGCGGCAGAGGCGCCGCCCAGTCCGATTGGCGGTATACAGGCCATAGCAACAACTTCCCGGACGACGGAAAAGAGGGCGGCGCGGGTGCGAACGGCGCTGACGGGAACACGTGCGGGAGCGTGTTCATTCTCGGCGATGTCACTGTGAGCGTGAGCGGCGGTGCGGCCGGCGCGGCTGGTAGCGCGGGGACGGAATGGGGCGAGACCAAGGATGACATAAAAACCGACGACTGGCATGCGGGCGGCGGTGGCCCCGGCGGCGGCGGCGCGGGCGGCGGCTCGGCCCTTGCCATCGGCGGCGGCGGCGGCGGCGGCGGCGCGGGCGGCGGTGGCGGCTCCGGCTCGTATGTCGTCGTGGACAACTCCAAGACCTACTTCTCAACGCGCATTTATGGCGGCAAGGGCGGCAACGGCGGCGGTGGCGTCGAGGACGGCGGCGGCACACAATCTGCAGGCGAACCCAGCGAAGAGCACAGCAACTACGACGAAGACAAGAAGACGTCGATGTCCGGCAAGGGCGGCGATGGCGGAAATGGCGGCAAGCAGGGCGGGAACGGCAATCTCTACGTGCTTCCGTCGGTGGGACTGAGCATTTCGCCCCATCGCGCAAGCGATGCGGTCACGCCTTCGGCTCTGGGGAACTTCCTCACGGTGACCCTGACGTTCGACCTTGGTCTTAAGGACGGAAGCGGCGCGCCTGTGGCGGCCACGCTTCCGCAGCCGTTCGCCAACAGGATGGTGGCGCTTACCGACGTCGGCGCGGTGAACCCGCGCATCAAACGGGCCGGCTACCGCTTCGCCGGCTATTGGACGGACGACGGCACGTGCGTGTACGGGCCGGACTACAAGCCGACGATGGCGCTTTCGCCCTTTACGGAGAACATGACGCTCCGCGCCCGCTGGGAAGTCGATTCGAGCATCCTCTCGGTCACCTCGTCCGGCGACGCGTCGAGCACGCTCGATGTCTACGGCAACACGGCGATCACGCTGCGCGACGCGGTCCAGGCGCTCGTGACAAACTCGGTTCTCGTCGGCACGGACGGGCGCCGCCGCGTCACCTTCGAGAAGCTCGACGCGACCAACACGGTTGTGCGCCTCGCGTCGGAGATCGAGGTTCCGGCGGGCGTGCGGTCGTTCGAGATCAACGGGCTCTACGGCCTTGAGAAGGGCGTGGAGATCGTTGCGGGCGCGAACTCGCGGCACTTCAACTTCAAGGGGAAGGCGTCTGACGGCGGCGCGTTTTCGCTCGCGAGCCTGACCTTCACGGGCGGCAATCCTACCGGTGGGGGAGCCGGCGGATCGATCCTCGTCAACGACGCCTCCGTCTTCATTGACGCTTGTTCGTTCCTCGGAAACCGCACGGGCGATGCCGGCGGCGCGATTGCGGTGAATTCGCCAAACGGTTCCGATCTGCTTGTCTCGTCCACTACGTTTGCGGGCAATTCCGCCTCTGGCGACGGCGGCGCGTTGAGGCTGCACGGAAACGGCGCGCGGGCGCTCATTGTCAATACGACGCTCAGCGGGAATGTCGCATCCGGGGCGGGCGGCGGCATTGCCGCCAGCGACGACACCTTGCTCGGCATGCTGGCCTGCACGTTTGCGCACAACAAGGCAACTGACGGGCTTTCGCTCGTCAGCACGGCGATCTCGGCCGGGGCGGTCGAGGCGGTAAACTGCATCTTTGCCGACAAGCCGGCTGGTGGCGAGGGGACGATTTCCGTTACCGCTGCGGAGGCGTTTGTGCGCCACTGGTGCTCGGTCGGCGTTGATTCCGCCAAAGTCTTCGCCTCGCACGGCGCGGCGGTCACGCAGGTCGTCGCCGGCGTCACGCATGTCGTCCATCCGCCGCTCGGCGGGGCAAGCGCCGGCAACGAGGACGCGGCGGAAATCTACCACGATCCGAGCTACGACAACGTCCTCGCCGTCGGGCGCGACGGACGGGAAGTGCTGCTCTACGGCGAGAGGGCCAAGGCGAAGATTCCGTTCATCATTGATCAGCTCCAGGCGGTGCGGACGGCGCCGACGCGCGGCGCGGTGCGTCTCGCGGTCGGCACCGAGCCGGTGACGGTCGAGCTGGACGGCGTCCTCCGCGACACAAGCGGCAAACCGAAGGCCAACCAGACGGTCAGCATGCAGGTGACGGTCTCCTACAGCGACGGCGAGGCGGCTCCGACGAATCTCGTCATCAAGACCGCCGACTACGGCGTATTCGGACTTTCCGTGCCGGTGGACGGTTCCGACGGCCTTGCGCACAACGTGACGGGGGTGAGGGTCGATAGGCTGGGGCCTCAGCCAATTGCGGTGACGATGGCGCCCTATGCGCTGACGGCCGCCTCGGTGGAGCTGCTCGGTTCCAACGACTACGTGCCGCTCTACGGCGAAGCCATTGCCATCGGCAACGTCGCCGCCGGGTCGATTTCGGTGACCAATTCCTTCGACGCGCGCAGTGCGAGTTCCTTCACGGCGGGGGCGCTCAAGGGCTTCGGCAAGATCGACCTCGAGCACATCGACATCTCCGGCGGAACGCTCGATTGGCTGGGCGGCGCGAATCCGCCGTCATCCCAGTCGAGCGAAACCTTCGCGGACCTCGCGGGGATGACGGTCGGCGGCGGTGCGGACGCGAAGACGGTCGGCACGATCTCCGGCAGCAAGGTCAGCACGTGGACGGCTCAAAACGACGGATTCTTCCAGCTGCAGGCGCAGTGCCAGAATCCGAAGGGCACGACGCTCAAGCTCGACGTCGTTGACGCGGACGAGGCGCTTGTCGCCGAGGTGACGCCGCAGGGCACTCTCGGAAACGAGACCAGCGTGCGCCGCTTCATCTGGACAGTCCCCGTCCGAAAGGACGATACGGTGCGGATGACGTTGTCCGCCGGCGAGCTCACGCTGGTCAAGGGGCAGTTCATCTATTTCGGAGTGGTGGAATAACGGTAGGGCGGTCGCCCCGCGACCGCCGGAAAGGATACGACAAATGAAAAAGGCACTTTTGACAATACTGGCAACGGCCGCCGCGCTCTCGGCCCAGGCGGAGACGATCGAACTCCTGACGAACGGCGCCGGCACGACGCTGGAAGGATGGACGAATACAGGAGATGATAGCGGAATTAGATTCGGCATTTTAACAGTTGACGAAATTTCTTGGTTTTCATCACGTCGCAATCAAGGAGCGACAGGGGGTTCTGATGCCAGATTGTCGCAAACGGTGGTGCTTGCTGACCTGGGAATCTCGGAAGATGAAATCCAAATGCAACCGACGGTAACCGCCTCCGCTATTGTTGCTGCCCCTCTTGTGAGTTCGTCCTGCAACATCAAAGTTTGTGAACTCGATGCAAACGGAAACGAGACGCCCCATCTGATTATGAATAGGGAAGGCGAACAGATACTCGACCCTGTCCCGGTCTCGAGCACATTCGATATCGATCCTAGTACGCGAAAACTCAAATACGTGTTGACTGGGATTGATAGACCAGGCTGGTCAGGCGACTACGGGCCGAGATTCCGGAGCTGCAGCCTGAGCATCACGAGGCGAATCCTCACCTTTGTTTCGGATGGCACGACAATCGGCACAACCAACTTCTTGGTTGGCGGATCGGTACCGACGATCACGCCGCCAATCGCGAGTCGTGAGGGCGCCTACCATTTCCTCGGTTACTACACGGAGGAAGTGGGAGGTCTCCAGGTTGTTGACGAGAACAATAATGTCGTGGCAGGAGCCTTGTCGAGCCTCACGGCAGACACTACGCTCTACGCACATTGGATTCGGGAAATCGTCAACTTCACCTTCGTTTCGACGGGTTCTACAGTTGGCACGGTCAACTACCAGATCGACAGTACAGCGCCGACTGCGCCGACCGCAACTAGGAGTGGCGACTACACCTTCCTCGGCTACTTCACGGAGGAAACAGGCGGCGTGCAGGTCTATGACGCGGACTGCCATTTCGTGCAAAGCTCCCTGTCGAGCCTGTCGTCCGACATGACGCTCTACGCCCAGTGGGCGCTTCCCGAAGGGAGCATCGCGAAGCTCGTCTATCGCGGGCAGCTGAACCTGCTGACGGGCGAGCCTGCCACGAGCGACAGCACCTACACGAAGACGATGCACTTCCGCGTGTACGACGGAGCGGAAGCGACGACACCGCTCTGGAGCATCGACGACCAGGAGGTGACCGTGAACGCCGACGGCAGCTTCGTGCATGCGTTCGGCGACGAGACGCTCGCCGCGCTGATCGCGACGGGCAAAGTGACGCATGTGGGCCTTGCGATCGGGCCGTCCGCCAGCACGGCCGTGGAGCTGAAGCCGAGGCGCGAATTGAGGCCGGTCGCGGCAGTCAACCGGGCGCTCACGGCGGAAGGGGCGGCGCCCGACATCCGCGTCGGCAACCTCGTCACCGAAAACGCCCTGGTGGCGGCCGATGCCACGGTGTCGCAGCTTGAAGTCGCGGGCACGGTAACTGCGCCCGGCGCCGGCAAGGTTGAGGTTTCGCCGCTCGTGGTCGGCCCGGACGAGCGGACGCGTCTTCTGCGCGGAAAGGGCGTGACGGCGTTTTCCAGGGAGAAGCCCACGACGCTGGATTTGGCCATATCCGGTGCAGTCCTGAGAGGGCAGGTTCTGGCCACCGCGCCGTCGGATGGCATTGCGCTCATTTCGAGCAAGGCGACGGGCGAGCGCGCATTGCGTTGCCCGGCGGTCATACAGTATTGCCGGGAAGGGGAGAAGGTGCGCGCCCCCACGTCTGACGCGGGCGGGCTCAAGGTGACGTTCTTCCCGTTCGTCGGCAAGGAGGGCAAGTAAGATGAAACAATTTTATCTCACGCAGAGACGCGGAGTCGCGGAGGGTGTTTTGGGGAAATGGGGTGCTTGCCTGCTGGTTGCGGGAGCGATTTCCGGGGCGGCATTTGCGGATGTGCCGGCGGATACGCAGCTTACGCTCGGCGAGGTGGATCTGCCCGTTTACATCCATGTAACCGGCGGCGGCGCCGGCTTCACGCAGCCGACGGTGGCGTATCCGATTTCGACCGTCCGTGCGCCGACGTCGCCCGAAGAGAGGGTGACGGCCGTTTCGACCAAGGACGCCACGATGACATGGGAGCTTGCGGCGTGGACGGTCGGGCGGACGCTCTCCGAGCAGCCGCCGGACGCCAAGCTCGGCGACTTCTGCAAAGACATTCCGTATGCGCCGGGAGAGATCGACTGGGCGGCGACCATCGCGGCAAACGCCACGGCGGTCGCGGAAGGGCGGATCGTGTTCGATACCGGCGCGACGAACGAAGGCGAACGGGTGATCTTCACTGCAAGCGGCGCGACGGAAGTGACGTGGGTGCCGACCGCCGGCGAACCGACCGCGCAGACCTATTCGGTCGGCAGCTATTCGTCGGCGCGTCCGTACAGGCTCTTCGCGACGCGAGTGGACGAGGCCAACTCCGCCGCGTTCATCGACCTCTCCGGCAAGTTCGTGAGGTTCTTCGGCGACCCGAATCTCCTGAGGAGCGAATACCGCGAGACCGCGCAGGGCGTCTCCAACGTCGTTTACGGCCTCGACTACGATCCATCGAAGACGAAGCTCCTCACCGTGCGCTACCGGGTGGACGAGCAGACGGGCGCGATCGACTGTCCGCAGGGTCAGTTCGTGCTGGCCTACTACGACACCGAGACGAAGGACCACATGATTGCGCATGTCGTCGTGGAGATCTGTCCGCCGAACGTCACCACGCTCAACGCCGAGGTCGGCGAGTGCCTTCTGCCGGCCGGTGGCGGCTACGGCACGGAGCGGCTCTATGCGGCCATTTCCGCCGGAATCTCGAAAGAGGACAACGACCCCTATTCGCCGTATCTCGAAATGTACAGCGCCGCCCAGGGCGAGGAACTGACCGACCCCGACCACGGCAAGCTGTTCGCGGTGGCGCCGACGGACGTGACAACCAGTTCGGCCGGCATGGCCATGCCGTGGAAGGCCGACGTCTTCTGGCAGACGGAAGACCCGATGAAGACGAAGTGGACGTTCGAGCACGACTGGTATCTCATCAGCTGGCCGGCGAATCCCCTGCGCGTCGTGGTCGCGCCGGCGGGGGCGCCGGCGGGGTGTCCCGTCGTCGTGCCGACCAATTACACGGTGACGGCGAGCGGATTCAAGATGCCGGCGGACGTTTCGGCGAGCTACGACACCTACACGGGAGATCTTTCGCTTGGCGGCGGTCACGGCGGCAAGATTCTCGTCAAGGTCTTGAACGAGAACGGGAAGGGCTGCCCGTCCTATCTTCCGATCGAGCTGACGGACTACCGCAGCAAGTCTGTGGCGACGCCGTGGTCGTACGAATGGCCGGTCGGCATCGAGCTGACGCCGCGCATCGGCGCAGAGGCGGGACAGGACGCGCGGGCGATGTCCGAACGCATCGACGACAGACTTCCGGGCTTCATCTACGAGCCGGAATCGCCGGGACGCAACTGGAATCCGCGTCTCTACCACCGCCCTGGCGGCGCGGCGCCGCTGTCTTACGACATGCCGTCGTTCGACGATCTGAAGGACGAGGTGGCGAGCGATTCTGCAGGCGACGACCCATTCAAGTCGCTCACGTCGTCGATCTACGGCGTCAACGAGAGCTACGCGAAGATCCAGGTGTGGTGGCGCGCGAACTTCCAGACGCCGCAGATGAGCGTTCCGGTCACCTATCCCGCGCTCGTGCAGAACTACACCGTGACCTGGGCGGCGACGATGGCGGAGGGGCTCCTGCCGGAGATCACGCTCTCGTCCCAGCGCGGCTCGGCCGATCCGAAGATGACCGCCTGCGGCGGACGTTCGCTCCTGCTGGTCGAGGCGAACTCGACGGCGAGCGTCGATCTCGGAGGCGGGCGTATCGCGTCGAGCATGCCGTCGGCGAGCGTCGGCTTCTCGTGCTACGTGTCGCCCGACGGCATCGCGACGGCCGGCCGCCTTGCCCGGTGGCGTTTCGGCGAGCCCGGCCTCGCGGATGCCGTCACAATCGACGCGATGCTCGCGCAGGGCGAGTCGAACGATTTCCAGGTGGTCTTCACGACGACGGAAGGCGGCAACGTGCAGACGGCGACCAGCCAGGTGACGCCCGGCGTGTGGACCGACGTTTCGGCAGAGGTCCCCGCCGCCGCCCTCGGACACGTCGTCAGCGCGACCTACGGCGCGTCGGATTCCGCCGCAGGCGATTCCGCGACCTTCGTGGCGCTCGACAACCTCATGTTCTGGTGCGGCGATCCGGCGGACGAAATCGACGCCCTCTACGACTTCACCTTCTCCGGGGACGCGCTCGCGACGCTCGGCACCAACGGGACGGTCCGCACCGCGACGGACACGGCCGGGAACGTGCTGTTCTGCCGCAACTGCTCCGTCGCCGGCGCAGGCGCGCCCGAGCCGTTTGCGCTGAAGCTCAAGGCCGAGAACGGCGTGACGCCCGAGATCTACTACGAGAACGACCCGACCGCGGTCGGCTACAATCCGAACGAAGAGCATGCGTTCGTCGATCTCAACGGCGACTATGTCGTCTGGGCGCTCCGCTACGACCTCAACACGGACGAGACCTCGCGGCCGCTGGTGATGGTGATGTACGCCGAGAATGGCAAAGGCAAGATGCAGGCCTACACCATCGCGAAGACCTCGATCGACTATCCCGAGATGTCCAGCACCAACCTCGTGGGCAACGTGCTGCTGCCGCCTGCGCCGATCGGCCGCATGGCCGGCTGCCAGACGTCCATCGACGCGACGACCTCGGCCTTTGAGTTTGACGACAACTCCGTCGCCTACCGCGACCGCAAGAACGGTCTCTGGGCGCGGCGCGACGGCATCACCTACGCGAAGTACGGCTATCCGATGCAGGAAGGCTTCTACTTCCCGTCGCTCGCCGTCCAGCCCGCCGCCGGCACGCCGATCGCGTGGCTCTCCTGCGAGGAGGTGCCGAATCCCGATCTGGACCGGATCACGAACATCGCCAACGCCGTGGGCTGGGAGTGGACGGTGAACTGGCCCACGAACGTGCCCACGCTGAAGCTCGGCCAGGTACTCACCAAGGCGACGCTGGGTCTTCCCGAGATGTGGAACGCCGCGTCGATGGCCGTCTGCTATCCGAATCCATCGCCGTCCAACGTGCTGGAAGGGGCTTCGGACGGCGCGACGCGGGTGAATCTCATCGATCCGACGGTCAAGCAGACCTCGACCGTCTCGCTTCCCGTGAATTCAAGCTTCCCCACCGAGTACGGATTCGTCCTCGGGCCTTCGGGGACGACGTTCCTGCGCAAGGGCAAGTATTACTTCACCGGCCTGCCGCCGTCGATTTCCGACCGGTTCTACGTGACGGTGGAGGACGGCGGCATCCTCGACCCCGGCCTCAAGGCAAAGATGAACCTCATCGGCCAGTATGTCGAGAAGGAGGCGGGTGGCTCCTACCTCGAACTCAACGTGCTGACGGCCGACGAGCGCGCGGCGATCAAGGCGCTGTGCGTCCTCGACCCGGTGACGCGCGCGGCGGATGTCGCCAAATGGAACGCGGCCGCCGACGCGCTCGCAACGACGGAGGTGGCGCCGTCTCCCCGCACGAACCTGGGCGTGCCCGTCAAGAGCAAGGGACGCAAGGAGATCACGCTCGCATTCCCGAGCCTGGACATTTACGAGGAATGGGCCAGCCGAATGACGAACGACGCGTCGACGGTCATGTCTGAACGTTTCACGGTCGATGAATTCGCGTTCAGCGACCTTGGCACGGTCTTCAAGGTTGTCGCCGGCAAGACGATCGACACGCCGAACGTCGCCTTCGCGACCTGGCACGAGACGAAGCGCAAGCGGCATCTCGTGGGCACGACGCGCCGTGCCGCCGCGAAGGCGCGCTACGAGGAGCTTAAGCTGGACACCTTCCTCAACAAGAAATGGGATGATTACAGCCCGGCCAAGCATACGTGTACGGTCACCTACGTGAAGGGCTATTTCACGTGGGAGACCGAGGAACGTCCCGCCGCCAACACCTATCTGGCGCGCGACCACTATGCCCTCGTCGCGGACGGCACGGGCGTCGGCTACGTCACGCTCATCGAGAACGACAACCCCGACACGACGCAGGTTTCCGAGGGTCTGCCCGTGCAGATGCACGTCATCAAGGTCGTGCCCGAACTCTACGCGGACGGCATCGCGGTGCTGAGCGATTCTCTCAACAAGCTCTCCGAGAAGCTGACGCTCCTCTACCGTACGCCGCTTGGCTCCACGTCGGACAAATACGAGTTCCAGTGGTGCTACACGACGCCGCAGTCGGACGGCGTCGTGCCGGAGAAGGGAACCGCAGCCTGGAAGGACAAGGCATTCGACACCGGCCTCGTCTCGGTGCAGCTCGGGCTTAACGGGGCGAACCTGCAGGACTACGTCAACACCTACTACACGCTCCGCTACCGCCCGGTCAAGGGATCGGCCACATGGCAGCTCCTCCAGACGGCGCATCCAGAATGGACCAGCGACGAGCAGTTCTGGAGCCCGTGGGCCGACGAACAGCTCGCGGAAGGGTGGCTGCAGCGCGTCCTCAATTCGCTTACGCCGTTCGCGCAGCGCGTGGAGGACTTCTACAACAACCCGAGTGACATCTCCCTCACGATGCTCGAGCAGATCGGCGGACCCTATCAGGGCGACGTCGCGCTCAACAACGACAACCTCACCGAGGTCGGGCTGCTGGAGCTCTACCAGACCGTCTTCAACCGCGCGGAGGCGCTGCTGATCTCGGCCGGCGGCAACAACATCGACATGTCGAAGCAGCTCATGCTCGCGCAGACACGCATGGGCGAGTTCTACTCGCTCCTCGGCGCGGAGGCGTATTCGGACGCGAAGAACCCGCTCATTCCGGCGGGCGCCGACGGAGAGTTGTTCGCGGCCGGCACCTTCTCGTTCGCGAATCAGGTCTCGTCGCTCCTGGATGAGGAGTTGGCACTCCTCCGCGGCCGCACGTCGGCCACGGCGTTCCCGCGCATGACCGAGGCGCCGCTCTACAACCGCCTCGCCTGGAACCTCACCAAGGGCATCACCGAGGGCGAGCCCGCGTATGTCGCGAACTACGGCATCCGCGCTCGCGACGGCATACTCGACGTCAACTGCGCGGCGGTGCAGTATCCGCAAGGCCACGGCGACGCCTGGGGCCATTACCTCTCCGCGCTCACGGGCTACTACCGGCTCCTCCGCAACCCGTACTTCGACTGGACGGCGGCGATGGGCGAAATGCTCATGGACCAGAAGCTCATGAACGTCGATTACCAGGACGAGCAGAAGTTCGCCGACGCGGCCGTGAAGCTCGTCCAGACCGGCACGGACGCGATGGACCTCACCCTGCGCAAGGCGTACAAGGAGAACGGCGGCGACGTGGCGGCCGGCTACTTCGACGACGACACCGAGCAGGCGTTCGGCTACGGCGAATGGGCGACGCGCACCGGCCTCGCCGCCGCGTACAACTGGATGACGGTGAACGCGCTCCTGCCGACGAACGACGCGCCGTACCAGGCCTTCACGGACAAGGGCGTCATGAAGATCGACCGCACGACGGCGACGCAGCTGCCCGTCCTCGCAAGCTCCGTCCGCGCCGTGGAGCGCAAGCTCCAGGGGTTCGAGGCGGGCGCGAACCCGCTCGGCCTTTCCGAGAACGCGATTCCGTTCGACATCGATCCCGACCGGCTCGCGCAGAAGGATTCGCACTTCGAGCAGATTCTGGAGCGCGCCGAAAGGTCGCTCGCCAACTGCCGCACGGTGCTCGACTACGCGAACGTGTACGGCAGCCGCCTCGCGCAGATCGCGAAGGAGGAGGAGACGGTGCTGGCGGAAGCGGCGAAGCAGGAGCAGGCCTTCAACAACCAGCTCATCGCCATCTACGGCACGCCCTACTCCGGCGACATCGGGCCGAGCGGCACGTATCCGCAGGGATACGACGGACCGGACCTCTACAACTACAACTACATGGATCTCACGCCCTACGGCATCCTCGAGGAGCTGCAAACGCACTTCACCAACACGTACACTCTCGTGCAGGCCGGGCTGTACGGCTGGGAATACAAGTACAAGCGCGACTGGGAAGGGAACATCACGAACGACACCCAAACGGTCAGCGGCGGCGTCACGAACAAGGCCGAATACGAGTCGCTGCCGATCAACTACATCGTGAACGAGGGCGGCATCCGCATGAAGCCGGTCACGGTCACGGGCGTGCGCCGGATGGAGGGGTCGA
>Ga0310696_10006000_pt1 | contig 14519 bp, 7 predicted proteins | sample AusTroGonzalo_MG_4_FD_203885 | JGI IMG/M metagenome (GOLD analysis project Ga0310696, IMG submission 203885) | Bovine rumen microbial communities from tropical cattle in Woodstock, Queensland, Australia - Gonzalo_02 (v2) (version 2) | ecosystem: Host-associated > Mammals > Digestive system >...
CGTGAATATAAGATGTCGCCCTCCACGGCTTTCATTTGTATATAGCATTGCCTTCTCCTGTGCATTCAATGTTCGCCATGCGTGTGAATACACATTTCCATGGTCGGCAGTAATATAAATGGTATAACCTGCATCATACAGCTTCATGATGTCAGGTAAAATTTCTACCAGTCTATTTGATGTGAGGTCGTACAAATCTTTCAGATCACGGCATCCATGCATGTGATTGTCAAGACTTGTTGTGACATACCCATATCTATTATACAATTCCGGATTAACTATGGAACCATTATGTTCATACCATACTGTTGACGCAGGAACTTGCCGTTTCTTCCAATATTCAAACCACAGCTTACTCTCGTTCTGCGGATTCTGCACATAAGAATCTTTAGGCATGTCACCACGAAATAAAGCCTGGCGTGAAAGCTTTGTAATGCTGGGCATCCATGCATAGCAGACATTGTCCACTGGCTCGATATCCTTTTCTGCCAGCATATCTTTTAGCATAAGGTATTGCCAATAAGACATACCATCTATAACGAAGAGAGCAACCTTATCAACATGTTCTTTATGAGCAGAATTGATGTGCGCCAACACCTTATTTACCGAATAAGGACGAGTCAGATGACTTTTTGTGAGGAGTCCGATGTAATTGTTGTCTATAAACGATTGGAATTTCCCATTGATTTCGTCAATCAGAAATTCCATCCGAGGATACATGCGGTTACTGATAGCAGAAAGTATACACCTACAAACCTTCTCCATTGTTTCTGCACTCAACCAGTCAAGTTGAATGCTGCGCATATTTTCACTAATCTTTTCAAGATCATAAACAGGCATATCTTCTGACACATATCCCATCTCCTCACGTGTCTGTGCAGCATTCAGATAGCTATTCAGCTTATTCTCGAAAAGATGATGCAGCACTGAGTAAGGTGGATTCCAACGAAATAGTTCTCCACGGTCATAACCCCACAAAACGTCTGCTACACTGAACTCACAACAGAAAGCTTCAGCTTTTATATCTGGTAGAATTTCATCCAAATCATTGACAATATAGCAAAACCGTTCCCCGCTACCCTTATACCACCGTTCGTAATGAACACGAAGAGCCAATGGAGAATCAGCAAGCAGTGTCACACCAGCTTCCTTGATGAACATCTGCTGCGTATCAACACGACTGAGGAAACCATCAGTATTCTTGACAATACTGAGGTTACATCCCTGTCGGGTGATTTTCTGTAATATGGTCTCAACGAACTTATCCATCAATCTTAACGGTTAGAATATGTTTCACCTCTGGTACAACATGAGCAGATTTGCGGAAAGTGTTCATCCATTCCTCTCTTTCTTCCTTTAACCGACGCATCTTGGCAAGACGAATATTTTCAATACCAATTCTACTCAGGCGTTGTTCTGTAAAGTCCAAAGCTCTCAGTTTTTTTTCTGCGATGGTTTGAAGTCCTGTCATAATGCCTTCCTCCATTCGGTGAAAGACTGCATAAAGATTAGTGTGCAACTGGGTGTTGCTTTCAAAGTCAGGACATCCACCTTCACAAGAGACTTGTTGGAAAGCATTCGCATCTTGCACCAACTTATTCCATAGAGCATTGGCATAAGGAACAAAGACGCGGCCTTGGTCAGACACGAACTGTGCTGTATAAGTAACCTTCGATTCCTTCTCATTCAGGGCAGACACCTTCCAGATGGTAAGATAACCAGCCGTTTCCTTTCCATCAAAAGATTGAAGTACAGGAATCTTCCCTTGCATGCCAGCATCCACTTCATTCAGTATTTGTTTGATAATCGGGTGCTGTAAGTTGAGTTGTTCTGCATCGGGATTATCAGCTGCCTTATCCGTATCGAAAACAGCTTTCAGAATATTGCCTTTTCCGAAATGGTATTCTGTGGAACCTATCAGATTCTTACGCCATTGAAAACCATACGCCTGACAGTAGAGTGTCATCAGGTTTTCTAGCCATATAGGGAGGGGACTGTATTTCACCTCTGCTGCTGACCGGGCATTTATCTCATCAGGAGAGATTGTAGGCAATGCTCCTTCTGTTGACTTGTAGTCATTCAGCTTCTGCTTGATGTCATACAGCCAACTTTCACTTGCAAACTCAAAGCGTTTGGGATCAAGCAGCGACTGAAGGTAGAGGTGATTGATTTTCTTGGCATCAATGGTGGAATCCAATACATCACTTGTTTTGTCAATGCCAAGTTCCTCCATTATGAGGTCCAGCTTCTCAACAATAATATTGTATATTCGGTAATCAACACTATTGTTTGTCAACATATTGTAGGCTTGCACCTCATACTTCTGCCCGATACGATCCACACGACCGATTCTTTGTTCCAAAGCCATTGGGTTCCAAGGAAGGTCGTAATTGATGATGATATGGCAAAACTGCATGTTCAACGACTCTCCTGCCGCATCTGTTGCCACCAGCACATCAGCTTCATCGCGGAAATGAACCAAAGCGTGGTGGCGTTCTTCCATAGACATGGAGCCATTGACCTTCTCACATTTCAAGCCCTGTTCATTCAGTACACGAATCAGGAAATCCTGTGTCTGCCTAAACTCAGTAAATACCAAGACTTTGTTGTTTGCTTCTATACCACTGCTTCGCAAGGAGTATATTTTCTCAACTAAAGCAGTAGCCTTCGCATCGGTTTCCGAATTCCGACATTGTTCTGCTTCCTCAACGAGTTTTTGCAGCATCTCTATTTCCGTGTTCAACTCTGAAGAAGTATGTTCCACTGAATAGTCTCCTACATTCAGTTCATCATCTTCATAGTCCAATGAATCATCCAGACCATACCCATCCAGATTATCTTCATCCTCACCGTTTTCCAATCGGTAAAGACGAGTGCGAAGAGCTGAAAGAACTGCATCCGTACTGCTACTTGCCAGTTTCTGAAGCATCACCAGCACCAAACCCGTAGCATTGCGTTTCGTAGATTTAGCCCTACCGAAGCAGATACGGACATAGTCTGTGATATGCTTGTAGAGTGCAATCTGAGCCTTATGACGTACAGGGTCAAGTTGAACATCAAAGCGAATGGTGGTACGTTCATTGAATAGTTTCTTTCCGTCATAATCCAGGGCAAAGCGTTTCTCGCTTCGCATTACATATGGCTGTATCTCCTCGATGGAAGGCATACCTTCACCAGAGAACGCATCAGCATCCATCAACTGAAGTACACGACGAAAATGGTCACTCTTACCTCGATGAGGAGTGGCCGTCAGCAACAGCAGGTTTGGAACCGCATTGCAGAGCACCTCTGCCATCTTGAAACGTGAAACCGTAGTTGATGAACCACCCATCTTGTGGGCCTCGTCAATGATGACCATATCAAAATCGGCATTGACGACCATCTCCAATCGGTATTTGTTGTAGGCATCCACACGTTCCTGGCTCCAACCTTGACGAGTTTCGATAGGCTTCAAGGCATCACTTGACACAATAATTTGATTGTGCTGTCGCCAAAAGTTCAGTTCTTCCTCTGCATCGAAACTGGCAAAGGTCTTTGCCATAGAAGTGATGAGGTCACTATCGTATATAAAAAAGTTCTCTGCAAAGTGTTCCTTCATTTCTGATTGCCATTGTAGCATGGCTGATTTAGGAACGACAAGCAGTACACGTTTTACTTCGCCTCTCAGTTTCTTCTCTTTCAGCACCAAACCTGCCTCGATGGTCTTACCCATACCCACTTCATCTGCAAGCATGAATCGAGTCTGAACTCCTTTCATCACTTTCTCCAACACCAATATTTGATGAGGAAGTGGAATGAGGTTACTCTCGTATGGAGCTAAGATATGTTTGTCGGCAATCTCCTGTTTAATCTTCGTAGCAATGGCAACAAAGCGAGCATAGGCCAACCCATTCTTAGACACGTTATCATCCTCCAGTTCCTCTGCGAGAACCTGGGTGAATGTGTCGGTATCTAAGATATGAATCCAAAGTGTTTCTTTATCAAACAACCTTTGGCGACCTATTATTTCTACGCTTTTGCCTTTGTACTTCATTTTTTTAGACCTTACTACTTGCTATATCATAATATTGCAAAAGAATCTCATCTTCTGTAAGCAGATTCTGTGGGATGCGGTCACCCACAAGGATGATGTCAGCAAAGTTCTTGTCGCTATAGCACTGCTTGAATCCAGCACGAACAGCTTCCACGCGCACATCCTTCAACTTGCCACGAGGCTTGCGGCACACTTCCAAATAGAGTTTGAACTCTTTGAGAAGAGCTTTTGTACGGAGTTTCTCTAAATCCACATCATCATTCACGTTTGCTAAGCGCCAAGTTCCATCCTCATTCTGAATGAAGTTCTCTTCAAGAAGCGTATCAAGTTCAGGGATAACATCTCCTTTTCGTACGCCTGCAATGGCTTTTGTCCAATTTGTAAATATGTCCTGGCGAGTTTGCGGATTATTCCTTAATTCGTTCTTAAGCCACTCTATTCCGTTTGCTTCATCGCTAACCATGATTCCCATCGGAACAAATTCTGGGGCTTTGAGCTTCTTCTCTTCATATTCCACAGCCTGAGTTGCGGTAAAAAACATGCCATCACGTTCTGCATAACGTTCATGCAGCCCCTGCTGGAATTCTTGAGCATCCAAAGGAATCGCATAGCCTTTCTGTACGTAGTATGAGATTAATCGATCAAACAGAATCTTAGGGCTACGCTCAACAACTGTAGTTGTAGCGTTGCCTCTTTCAATATGAATAGGCAAGTGTGCAAGATGTTCACTAATGAAATCCCAAACACTTTCTTTTTTTGAATTGGATAATGAAAGTTTATCTGTCAGCTCATCTGATGGCTTATAGCAAGTAATAACAAGATCTTGTTTTACAGCCGTTGTCGTTGTTACAGCTTTAAATGAGCCTTGTTTTTTGTCTAGTGCAGCTACATTTGCAACAACAAACCCCACTCCTTGTAATGCATTCTGAATAGAGTTCCAAACAGAAGCAGAAGTGTTACTAAATTCCATCGTAAGCCATTTGCCAGGTTTTAATATGCGATAGAACTCTGTGAGAGATTCATTCATTAATCGCTGATATTCAAAAAGAGCCTTATGCTGATAAACATTAACAATAGCTTCTTTTTGATTATTAGTTCTTACCTTCAGCCAACCTTCCCAAATAGAACTTAGTTCAGAATACATGATATTTGCCCCAAAAGGTGGGTCAATGAACATGTAATCTATACAATTATCTCCAATCGTTTCAAGATTTGTTGCCGACAAAAGTGAGATAGTAGAATTACCTCTTGTACTATAAAAAGTAGCTATAAAATCTCTTATTTTCCCCTTCAAAAGTCGGTATGGGTTTTGTTCAATATTTAGGGAGGGCGTAAACAAAGTACCACTTACAATACCTCCTTTTCTATCAAGTCTAAACTTATACATTTTAGAGGCATTTTGTATGACAGAAGTGAACCATGCACTCAAAATGACATCTCCATTTGTTAGCTCCTTTACCCTTGATAAATATAAATGATTTCTTTTTGTAAAAAGCTGATGAATATGATAGAAGCCAATAGAATAATTCCTATGAGACTCATCGCCGTCTGGAATTTGACCAATATAATTGTGGTTTGGTATTTTCTCTACTGATTTAAATAATTCAAAATCCATAGAGGATAATCTAAAGTCTCCTCTTACAGGAGTACTTACATTGTTAGCAACGGGTATTTTCTTTATTGTCTTTGTTGTTTCGCTTATTAAAGGGTCATAACTCGTTTCCCATGCTTTTTCCATATTCTTTTTGCTGCACTCAAATCCACAATGAGGGCATGGAAATTTGTCTTTAATAATGTTATTATCAAGATCAACAGATTCATTCCAGAGAGTTATTTCATTTCCACAGGATGGGCAAATAAAAACGTCACTCCATATGGTATAGTTAATTTTTGCCTTTTTCCCATTTACTTCAGTTTCATACATCCAGCCAAGTTCTTGCTCTACTTGGTCAAGTATAGCATTGGCCTTTTTTTCAAAATCCTTGGCATCGAATTTAAGATTGTAACTTGCTGCAATAAGAGTCGCAACTGGCGAGAGGTCGGAACATATACCATGGCGGACGCCAACTTCCACGTCTTTTTCTTTAAGTGCCTCTACATCGACTTTAGAACCACAAAGATTAGCGGCTACTCCTGTCATTCCAGTTCCCGCAAAACCATCAAAAACGATATCCCCTGGCTGGGTATAATGAAGAATGTAGCGCATAATTGCCGGGTGTGGGCACTTGGTATGATATGCATGAGCCATATAAATAGGATTATTCTTACCCTCACTCACATCACTTGCATACGGCTCCTTCACCTCAAAGTCAGCCTTACGTTTCCCTTCACGTTGAAGTTCTTTTTTCTCTTCTTCCCACTGCGCAACAAAGTCATTAAGCCAGGGATTAGGGCAAGCAGTATAGTATGGAGGGTCGGAGAGGTTGATGATATCGTCATCTTCTCCAATAGGGAAACCCTCTATCTTGCGAAGCTCAGGCAAACGACGGCGCAGCTCTTCGCGGAAATACTGACGACGTTCCTCATCGTTTTTGAATGTGAGTCCGAAAACCGTCACTGGACCTTGCTCAGCCTGCATTTGTGGATTGAGTTGGTCGAGATAATCGTCAGAGAATAATTTATCTGATGCCATAATATTGCGTTATTTAATGATGATTCTTATATCTTCGTATTTCTTTCCCTGCTGCCTTTGCTCATTGATAATATCTTCTATAAGAGCTGAAAGAGCGTTGCGGGCAGAATCAATGTCAAGTGGTCGATTAAAGCGAGACCTGAAACTATCCATTGTAAGTTCTACCACATTGAAGTTTGTAGAGAGCTTCTTTACTACCGTCAACAGAGGATGAACGTACTGAGCAGTAAGAGATACATGACTAGATACAAACTCATCGAACAATGTTACTTCCTGTTGTGAAAGCATCTGCTTGTTCTGTTGTGCCATCGGGTCTTCAAGGGCAGCCTTTATCTGTTCTTCCATGCCAGCATGTATGGCAGTTATCTCTTGTTTCAACTCTTTCAGATTTGGCAGAGGCTTGCCTCCTTCGGAAACAGGATTGAAGTTTTGGAAAGGAGTCTGCATAATGGTCTGCTTCGTCACGGTAGGTGAAGCTATACGAACATCATTTAGTTTCTGCCTCCATGAGTCATATTCATACAGGTTAATGATACTCAGGCTGGCATCTGTCTGTACTGCCTGTGCAACAATCTCAGCTACCTGTCGTTCAGGCATATTCTTGATAGCTGTGAGTTGTGCCTCTTCTGTAGCAGGAAGATGAGCAGCCACATATGCAGCCAAATAGTAGTCGGCATAACGCTCCTTCAACTGTTCAAGTTCTTGCATGTACTGTTTGCGCTGCGCATCGCCTTTGACAATAACATCGCCCAAACGATCTATAGCCGCTTCGATATCAGACTTCAATGCAGAATCAGCGACATAGCGTTTCGCCTCACTCAGATAGCTGATGATGAACTTAAACTTCTCTACTTCGTCCAACAGTTTCTCCCACTTCAGCAAGTCGCCCTTGTCTGTGACAAGTTTCTCGTGAATCAGTTCTTTGGTCCACTGAAGATTGCGGAGCTTGGCTTTCGTATTGTAATTGCGCACCTTGTCACACAAACCTTTCAGAGCGTCCAAACGGTTACAGAGTACCATACCATCAAATGGACTCAACACTTCAACACCAGCAAGCATGAAACCATCACGTAACTGATGAGAGATAGTGACAGCCTTTGTTGTCAATTGCTGGGCTGCTGTAAGCAGGTCGGCAAAGAAAGGAGAATCAGGAATGTCTATTTCGGCAGTACGGTCACTACCTAATAAGCCAAGACTCAACTCACGAACTAATGGGATGTTAATGCCCTTTGGTGGAGCAATGTGCGAAAAGGTGTAGAAATCGTGATTGCTAAGATTGACAATCTTTTCGATATTGCCAGCATTAATATGTGTACTATCGCCCAGGACCATCTCAATTTCTCCAAGCTGTGCCATAGCCGCCATTACGACAAACTCCAAGTCTGCCTCTATTTCGAAATCAATGGTGACATACTGCTCTTCATAGAACTGCTTCAATATGTCAGAGCGATTGAGCACCTGACCACCACGTTGTTCCAGTTTGTTCTTCAAGCTCTGAGCATATTGAGAGTGGTCTGTTGAAAGATGTCCATCGGTCCACAATCCAAGACCGTTCAAGATGGCAGTACCCAAACTACTTGCAGATTGTGGAGTAGCAATAGCAATACGTGCCGCCTTTAATACATTCTCACGATTCTTGTTTCCAAGAGGATATGGTAGGTTGGAGAACTTTGGGTAGTGCTTGCATTGTTCACAGAAGAGGTTTTCAAGAATATCTGATGCCACATTACTCAACATGCTCATTTTGTCCTCGCCCTGAGGGTTGAGAGACGAAAGCGGATGCTTCTCTCCATTGAACTCCACCATGCAACTTTGCATGAACTCATTATTGAATTTCTCGCGAGCAGATTTAAAGTATTCATCTTTCACAACCTTATAGTTCGGCTTCTCTACAGAACTGGCTCCTGTGATAAGTGCCTGTGAAGCTCCATAAAGTGTAACCGCATCACGGAAATCTTGACTCAACGTATCGAAAAGGAAAAAGATTCCGTCCTCTTCGGGTTGATGCTTTGCTGACTCCTTATCAAAGATTGGCATGAAGTACAAGTAGAAATGCTGCTTAGGCTGCGTTGTAGATTTGGCATTAGGATTGCCCATGAAGATATAGCCATCCAAACGGACATTGTGAGATTTCCAGTTAACGCTATGATCCCATATTCGGAAGTTAGGACGATAAACATTCCAATCTACAGGCATTATCTCAGCAAGGAAATCATAGAAATACTCATCTTTCACATTCTCAGGCATCGTCGCTGCATAGTTGATGACATTTTGCTTATAGTTGACACCGCCCTCTATGCGTAAATGATACTCCAGGTTTTCCTCATTGCGTTCAAAATATTGACCGATGGTTGCCTTGACAATGTTGTTGAGCGTTGTGGTGATAGAGAGGTCAACCAATTCGTCGAAATTGGTTGCTATCGGGTCAACAAAGCAAAGGTCATTGGCCAATGACTCTGCCAACACACCATTCGTTTTGGTTAGGTCTGATTGCAATATTTTAATAGCAGATGCTGCTACAATGCGGTGCGCCAAAGGTTTCTTAGGCGAACGACCACCAGTAAAATAGTCATCTATCTTCTGGTCAACAAGTGATGTAATTTCAGAAACCTTTCGTACATCAGGAATTGCCATTAGGTCTTGTGTACGCTGCATGTCCTCCCAGTAGGAATCATAGCAGATTAAGCCAGGCTCCTTCTCAGGAACATCTTTATCAAGCATTGTTTCAAAGCGACGTGAAAGCACTTTCAACACTTCGCGCTGGTTTTTACCAACACGGATTTGCTGGAAGTTGTCAAAATATGAGGGATGAACTGGATAAAGATTGACAAAAGTGTCAAGGTCGTGACTCAGGTCAGGGAATAACGTAATAAACTTCTGCAGATGCTCCTTAATAGCTTGCTGCTGATGAGCGTTTTTGCGCAAGAGACGTTCCTGCACGATGAACTGCACATCAGACTTCTCAATCTTCAAATCGGTATAACGATCAGCTACGTGACTAAGCATATCGGCAGCAAACTGGAATTCTGGCGCTTGGTATATTAACTCCTGCACACCAAATACCATACGGAATTTCGTGCGATCGGACATATGACCAAGTGCTTGCAATACTTGAAGGTCGCTTCCTAACAAATGGGGCTGAGCATGACCTTGCAAATAAGAAAGCATCTCGTCTATGACAAACATAAAACCCTTATCTGGGTATGCATCCTCAAATGCGGCAAGCATCTTCTCCAATTTGTCATAATAAGGTACAGGACGATTGTCCTCATAAATACTATAATCAATGCCCCACTCTTCGAGATATTTGTCAATCTGATAGGTAATCATATCCCATAGTGAATTTGTACCACTAATCTCGAAGCGCACGACCTTATAACGACCAGCGATTTTCTGCAAGCATTCTTTAGCTTTTTGGTTGTTGAGGAAATCGAGGTAATGTGCATCTTCCGCAATGATGGAAAAAAGCGACATCAAATGAGATTTACCAGTACCATAGTTACCGACAACCTGAATACCTCGTGTTTCCTGGGTGGAATCGAGGTCAAGTTCCCGACATATACGTGGGATGATGAAGTTCTCAAATGCATTGGAGCAGACAAAAGTCTTAACGAGCCGGTCGCGGTAATCGCCATCGTTGAGCTTGTCGAACTTGATAATCTCATCAACAGACTCAAACTGGATTAAATCTTTATATTTCATATGCTTGCCATTTTATAATAATTCTATGTAGTTAATTCCCTCTAACGAAACTGAATAATCGCGGGAACATCCTTGGGTAAGGAAAAGACAGTTGTCCTGTACATGCCCTTTTCCTACATCAAGAATCAATATCATATTCTGTGACCACCTGTCAAGAAAGCCGTCCAAATCAATTTTCAAAAGCGGTTCAAACAAGATTCCGATGTTTGTTAGCGCAAGATACTCACCAAATTCTTCAGATTTACATATATGGGAACGAAGTAAGACATTAAGATGGTCCTGTACTCGCATGGATAGACGACGATCACTAATCTTGTCCTCAATAAAAGCACTTATCTCAAGGCCCACGTCAATGTAGTCAAAACCAACTATGCAACCATCTGATATTACCAGATGATTGCGCGATGGACTGGATAAGAATGCTTTCAGTATTCCCATTATATATCAAAAGAACTCCCAAGCCGTGTCTCGACAGGCGACCAAGCCCTTTTTACACAGCAAGGAAGTTCTATTATTTTTTGTTTTGCCTTATGGCATTTTTGTGGTCTTTATCGAGAATATCCGCAACCCGATTGAAGCACGAAATGGAGGCTTGCCCCATTCGTCTCTTTCTAAGAGACGGAGAGAATCAAAAAGTCACTGATATTCCTCTATTTCCGATAGTTTTGCATGGTGTTTTGCTAAACAAAGTATAAAAATGATATGCCAAAAGCGTGTTTTCTTATTAAATAATGTGTATTTTGACCAAAAATTAGTATCTTTGTACTCAAATATCCGTCTCTTAGAAAGAGATTGAGAAATTTGCTAAACAAATTCTTGTTTACAACAATCCCAAGATCATCTTGTTTGCTTTATCAACTACTGACGTTTCCAATGAAGCGAGGTATATTTGTGTCGTTGCTTCTGAGTCATGTCCCATTCCTTCACTGATAACAGACAAAGGAACATTCTTTGCCTTTGCTGCACTCGCCCATGAATGACGAGCCACATACATAGTCAGCGGTCGCTGGAGTTTTAGCATTGTAGATAGCTCCTTCAAGCGATAGTTGACCAGATGCAGGGCATTGTCATATTGCCTCCGCTCATTTCCTTCCTCTTTGATGATAGGGAGAAGAAAGTCTGTCTTGTTTTCTGGGTATTTTGCAATGATTTCAGCCATACACTTCTCCCACTTGATGCTCAGCTCCTGACCTGTCTTTCGTCTGCGATAGGTCAGAATACCATTCTTTATGTCTGTCTTTTTGAGATAAGCCATATCCACGAAAGACATACCTCGGGTATAAAAGCTGAACATGAACATATCTCTGGCGAAGTCCAATGCTGAGCTCGTTGCCAAGTCCAAATCCTTCAGGGCTTTGATGGCCTTGATAGGTATAGCTCGCTTTACCGTCTTGTCGACTCCTGTATAGACGTGCCGGAAGGGGTCTTGCTGTGTTGTCAATCCTTTCTCCACTGCACGATTATAGACCGCCCGAAGGTTACGCATATAGAACGAAATGGTGTTCATGCGTACCTCTCTGGTTTTCAAGTAAGCTTCATACATGAGCATCATGTCAGATGTGATACCATCGAGTGGCACATCCTGCTCGTCTCGAAAAGCCATGAAACTTTTGAGTGTAGACGTATATGTCTCTGAAGTTCGGACTTTTCCCAACTGTTTCAGTTGAGCTATGACACCATGCATAAAGGTAAAGAGGGAGGACTCCTTGGTCTGTTTATGGAACATGGTAATCACATCGTCTGCCGTAAAGCGACGACGCTCCGTTTCCAACAAACGAACAACCTTTTCCAGACGAGCCACATCCCACGCCAGACGTTCTTGAATACCCAACAGCAGGTTGGAGCGGTTACCATTTACGACAACGCTTTCCGACTCTGCATCCCATTCCTCTGCAAAGACCTTATAATCAGTATTCAACTGACGGACTACCCGATTGTGGATAATCTGGAAATAGAGGCCTCCCTCCTTGCCATCCACCGTGGATGGTCTGAACTTTACCTTTATTGATGTCATCATGTGCGTTAATTAGTTATCATGCTATCCACTTGAAGTACACATAGAAAGCTATCTCTATGGCAAGCGTTATGATTGACAGTAGGGAAAGAGAGCCGACAATGTAGAACAGTTTCGTGGAAATCCATACACCCTCGTTGTTCTTCACGATGTCAGTGAGTCGTTGGCTATGTTTCTGCCAACTCTCTTTTTGCTGCCTGTGATGGTCGTCAAGTGTCTGTTTCTCCTGTCCCAGCCATTGGGTATGACTGTCATGGAGCTGCTTCAAGCTCTCATCATCAAGCCTCGTTTTGACAGGTGTCTGCTGTGCTTGGACAATGGCGTGGCAAATGCCCGTAATGGCGTTATCAGCGCTTTGGGTAGCAGCATTGAGACCTTTCTGTGTCGTTACACTACTTTCCTTCGCTTCTTTAATTGCTTCAAGCAATTTCTGCAACAAGGCAAGCGCTTCCTTGATCTGCTCCAAGGTGGCATCAAAGCGGTTCTGCTCTTTCTCCTTTTCCTCGTCCTCCTTGATGGACTGCACAAGGTTATTGTATTTGTCTGTATTCATCATCTTGTGATACTATTTGTATTGATTGTATAACTTGTTTTCTATCTTCCATACTTCTTGCTTCTGACAATCGGCTTGCAGAGCCAGTTTGCCATCTTGGCACAGCGTCTGGCCCTTTCCAATTCATCCTCGTCCTTGTCTTTTCCCCAGCCTGTGCCAGCATCGCCACCGCCACCATAAGACTCAGAAATGGCAGTAGCTGCATCGACGTAGTTCAGGAACAACAGCATGGCGACTTTCAGAATGTCCCCATGCGTGGCATTGCTGTTTTCGGGAACCTCGATGTTTCTGTCAAGCTCCTTGTAAATTCTTTCGGGGATGCTCAGCTGTACCTGCTTGCCATCGATGAGGAATACCTGACGATAGTCGTTGAATGTGGCAATCGGTTTGGCTTGTGAGGATAATGCCTGTGCCGTTGACGGTCTATCCGTGACTGGCTTCTTGCTGTCCAATGGCTTTGGTGCTTGTACAGCCATCGGCTTCTGAACAGGATGTAGTTTCTGCCATGTATCTCCTATCTTAGTCGGCATCAGGTTGCGTCCTGTGCCCAGTTCGGATGACTTATAAGAGGTATTGCCCTTCTTGATGGAATAGCCTCTAACCACATTCTCCTTGTCACGTTGCAATTTGACCTTATAGCCTCGTCTGGTCAGCAGGGCTTCGTAATCAGTCCAGTCGAAACGTGGCAGAGATTTGAGTATTTCCATACAGTCGTCGGTTATCTGTTGGAGGTGCTCATCCCGTATCTCCATCGGATCTTTCCAGCCGTGCCGCAGATTGATGGCATGGGCAGCTGCCACAGCCCGCTCGCCGATGAAGTGACAGTCATTGATGTTGCCGTCCTTGTCGATGCGGTTCACCACCAGATGCAGGTGAGGAATCCCTGATTTGGCATCATAGTGGAGAGCTGCGAAGTACTGCGAGTTCTTAATGTTCGTCGGGACAAGATTTTTGTGCTTGTCATCTGGTGTTTTGGTCACCTGGTCAAGTTCATCCACAAACTCCTCTGTGAAATGTCGCCAGTCATCGAGTTCCCATCCGTCACTCTCGTTCATGGATGGGGAAACCTCTATGCGTATGGACGTCTTGTCAATGGGCTTCCGTGCGAACTTCTGCTTGAAACGGTTCATGTGAAGCACCATCTCATCCCACATGCCCATCGAGGGCAGATCCTCTGTCAGGAGGTTCACCTTCACGATGCCGGCACGGAAGTCTTTCGTGGCATAGTTGGTCATGGCCTGACCATGCGCTATGGGTCTTGCTGTTGCTATCATAGTCCTATCCTCCAAAGTTTTCCTTAATGGTGTCCCAGTGCTGGATGAGGTAGTTCACGCCCTCTATCCATGCCGTCATGATTCGCTCGTTCCTGAAGTACCGCTTCCTCACCTCCTGAGGCAGTCCGTGAAGGGCATTGCGGATGCCGACAAGTTCTGACCTTGCGGCGGAAAGACTTTTCAATGCTTCCTCCTGTCCCTCGGTCATCAACTGCTTTGGCTGGTGCCCAAGGACTGCATTGTGGACATAGTTGCTTTTGTGCATTCCGCACTTGTTGGCGTTGGTGATAATCCGGTTGTATTCTTCTTCC
>Ga0310696_10006001_pt1 | contig 14519 bp, 25 predicted proteins | sample AusTroGonzalo_MG_4_FD_203885 | JGI IMG/M metagenome (GOLD analysis project Ga0310696, IMG submission 203885) | Bovine rumen microbial communities from tropical cattle in Woodstock, Queensland, Australia - Gonzalo_02 (v2) (version 2) | ecosystem: Host-associated > Mammals > Digestive system >...
ATATACTATAATTTCTGCATCTGGATCTATATTCTTTATTGTATTTTCAAAAATCCAAAGACCAGCCTCTCCAATCAGGTATTTTTCTATTATTATTTGTCTAGATGGATTACAATTTCCAAAAATGACTTGTCTTAGATATTTACTTCCAGCAAAATATTCTGTTATGTCTGCAAGATTATTTTCCTTTAGTATATTATAGATCCACTTTCTATAAATCATTTTTGGAGTTTCTATTGAATTTATTACTTGGTTTCCAAAAAATTCCAAGCTCATGTGGTTTAAGGCTTGAACATTGGCTGACATTAAGTCCAATGATATAAATGATTTATTCACCTTGCTATCATTATATATATCTTTGCCACTAATATCTCTTAACTTAGGATTTATTATTTTATATTTCTCTATCTTATCTGATTGATTATTAAACATCTGATAAGCCTTAGAACATTTTATTGAACTAATTAATATATCCCGTATTTTATAAAAGTTATCTAGGAAGTCACTTATATTTCCTTTAAATTTTCGTCTTATTAGATACAGTAAATCTTCCCACCTTGTTCTTGCCATAAACGTAGAGTCTGAATAGAACTTTAAGTAATAATCCCAAGCCCTGTCATCTATTACAGGGATTGGTATTTTATAATCATCTATAAAGCGTTGTTTTAATCTTTCACGCTCTTGTTTAGAATTATCATTATATTCCATATATAATTATTTTAATTTCACTATTAAGGATTTGTACCCCTCAACCCCTTAGTAATGTATGAATAAAGAAGAATTAGTAAGAGATATTGAATTAATTGAAAATAATAAAAGTAATAAGTTATTTATCGAAAATATACTTAGAAGCTGGATAAGAAATTGTGGAAGTGCTTTTTACTTTCCAATAATTTCTGGTGATTTATGTGGAAGTATTCTCCGAGTTTGTGGGGCGTCACTTATGTTGGATAATATCCCACTTCACAATCATATAGATAATGTGGTTATGAATGCTTATGAATATATTTTAGAAAAGTTCCTAAACTCTGTTCAGTCAAAATCATAACCTCTTTGTTGATTTGTTCATAATTAGAAATATTCCTTGGTCGTGAGATTAGGGGATATTTTTTTTCACCGTCTATAAACCCCTCAATTACTTATATATGTAATTAGATAGGAATTTTTTAATATTATACGGTTTTTATTTAATTTTAGTTCATTTTTTAAAATTTTCCCCTGTTTGTGAAAATAGGGGTTTTTATTTTTTTTCCTTCTCATATCCTCTTAAAGCCTTATATATGTAGAAGAATGTACCTTAAGAGAATAAATAAATAAAGGAGTTCTTCACATATTTTTTAATTAATTTTGGAGAATTATGAAACTTTTTGCAATCATTATGGGGATTGTATTTGCCCCGCTGTTTGTGTTGATCACGACAATCGGAAATTTAGTGATCAAGAAAAGAAGTTATGGAGATTGGGATGACGACGATGATGATTTTTAAGTTGTCACCTTACTACGATAAAAGAAAAAAGGAGATTTTAGTTTCTCCTTTTCTTTTTTTTTCTTCTAACAGAATTGAGTTGATGTACTAAATCTAAGACCATCCGAATAGAAATCATGAGTAGTACCTAATTTATATCCTAGATCTCGTAGAAGTCTAGTTGTATCTGTTTCATATAGATAGCAGCTGCCTTCATTATATTTTTTCATATATAATTCATCATCGAGTTTAGGAGTACCATCATCCCAGGGCTTATCACAATCGGATGCCATTTCTAAAAACTGATCTGCTGTCCATACATGTGATTCTTCCGGATCGGGGTCTCCATTATTACCTACATCATCGCTATAATATTCATCTACTATCATTATATTTGGTTGATGTAGGAATTCTGATATAGATTTTTTAGTGAGATCGTAATATTTCTTAACAACCCAATTGTCAATGTATTTCTTTTGTTTTAAATCGTACGAACCCTCATTAATTCTCCAGTGATTTGTATTCCATAAAAATTTCCAACCACCAGATCTTTTTCCTAAATGTATTTCTCCCCCATACCACTTATAATCATCCGTACTCCTATACATTTCATCTACCATATCCAAGATCTTGGTAAATTTATTTTCCTCAATTAGGGTTATTAATTCCCACTTTTTCTTTTTTGTTGGTATAATTCTAGCATAAAAGTTTGTTCCCATATTGCTTTATATTTTATTACTTTACAATTATAAGAATTTTAGGATCAGTTAATTTCCTTATTTATGATTGATGAAAAATTAAAATTAATTAATGGAAAAATTTTACGAGTTAGAAGAATTAACACTATTACCAACAGCATTAAATAGTGGACATCCTAAAGAGAATGCAGTGTTTTCAGTAGTGGATGAAATAGATAAGTCCGGAATGCAGAAATCATTGCCGATTTTTACATCTCCGATGGAATCTATAGTTGGAAAAGAGACTGTGAAAATGTACTTGGATAATGGAATTAGACCAGTTCTTCCATTGTCAGAGCCGCTGTCAGTTAGATTAGAGTATTGTCAGTGGATTTTTTCGGCATTTACTATGAAAGAAGTGAAAGAAAATTTCCTAGATCAGAATAAAAGAGGTATTCCTTCTCAATTTCATATATGTATTGATGCGGGCAATGGACATGATCAAAACTTACTAAGTCTTGGAATCAGTCTCAAAAGAATGTATGGTGCTCAAGTAATTTTAATGGGCGGTAATGTTGGTTGCCCAGAAACATATAGTGAATATTCTAAGATGGGATTTGATTATATGCGAGTAGGAATTGCATCTGGATCACTTGTAGATAAGACTAAGTATGGTTTTCACTGGCCGATGGGATCTTTATTGGATGCTATTCGACAATTTAAGAAAACTGCAGGTATGGGATTATCTAAACAAGTTAAAGTAGTTGCAGATGGTGGATTAAGTTGTTTCTCAGACATGATAAAAGCGCTAGCAATAGGTGCCGATTATGTCATGGTGGGAAAAGAATTTGCAAGAGTTGTCGAAGCTCAAGGAACTGTATATAAATGTAGTGCTACAAAAAGCGATGATAAAAGAGATATGCAAAGAGATGCCATAGATCCAACAACTATCGCAGGTACCGAGGGATATAAAGCTATGATGAATGGCTTAAAGAGATATTATTTTGGAAATACATCTCCGGAAACTAGAGCAATGAGAGCCGGTTTTGCTGATATTGAAAGTTGGAAAAGAAGTAAGCAATACCGAGATGATCATGTTTCTGATTCCAAAGGTACATGGGTTCAAATTGATAAGAATATTCAGGAATGGGTAGATGAATTTAAGAAGTGTGCCTATTATGCCTTTATGATGACTGGCACTACTAATTTTATTGATTTAAAGAAAGCAGCAAGGTATGGAATCTTATCAATCCAAGCCTATTACTAATAGGTTATTTGTTATCCTATGTCCAACTTTTCCTCCAATCTTGAATCCACAAACAATAGTGAAATCTAGAGATGAGAAAGAAGCTTTAAATAAATTTTGTGAATTCATTAATGGACAGAAAAGGTTAGTAAAGTTTTTAGTCGACAATAAATTAATTAAAGGTAAGAAACCAATAACTTCAAGAACCCTAAGAACTATAGAACCGAATGGAACAGCAATCTTAGAGTTTGAAGATCCTATTGTGACGGAAACTTTTATAAAGACGATGAGAAATTTGAAGAAGCCGATGGAAAATTACTGGCTTGTATATAACAAACTAAGGATTGCTAAATTTAATTGGCATCCTGAAAAGGGAGAAGAGATTAACCTAATTGAGTGAAGCTGTTTTTGTTTTGCTAAGGAGTATTGTCTGTGAAGATGGTGCTCCTTTTTTTGTGGAATTTCAAAAGCCATGAAATTCTTAAATATGTAGATAAGTTATTTTAAGTATGTCGAGCCGAATGGTAGATATACGCTCTGAGGCCTAAAAACCAAAGATAAAGTAACTTAGATACTTACCTGAAATTTATATTATGACATAAAACAACTTATTTGGATAAAGAAATAAGGCTGGGATTTAACTGAGAAAAAGCTCAGGAAAATCTATGGGCGTAAAAACCCTTAACAGTGAATTTCCTTATCCAGACAAAACAAAAACCAAAAAAAAATTAACAAAAGACACAAAACAACAAAATAATTTATTGTATTTTTTGGTGAACATGGGCCATCATACTCTTTATGTGAGAAATGTAAAGAGAGTCGCTCGTTGGAATCGAGCAGAAATACAAAGAATTATTATTAAGGTGGGTTTGTAGGGAGAATAACTAGAAGTACAGTAAAATATTAGGTCTAACAAGGTTACGATCTAATATAACCCACGAAGATGGAAAAATAATTATTTTTTTTATTCATCAAAAAAAAAGAAGGGAGATTTACTTTTCTCCCAATTCTTTTTTCAATTCTATTAGTTTATCTAGTGTATCTTCGTTAACGCAATTCTGCAGTCTATATGTACTGGCCTTCACTACTCTATTTACTTCAGAATCTTTTAGGCGTTTCTCTTTCTTGACCGATTTCTGCGCCTCTTTAACGTAATACTTCTTTATGGTAAATTCTATATCTCTTTCTCCCATTAAGATACCGTTTGCTGTAAAATCTCTAAGAGCTAATACGGCCTCTTGAGATATTATTTTACTAGACTTATCCGAGACAAATGCCTGAGTTTGGTATCTTATTTCTGCCGGCAATTTTTTCAATAATGTCTCTAACGTATTCTTTTCCGCCACTGTAAATTCTCTTTTTTCAGACAAAGCTGCTGCAGATAATCTCATTCGGGTCATCATAAAATTAGTAAGACCTTCTGAAATTTCTGTGATCCCGGCTACTTTAATGCCCAATATACAGCACGTATTAACTTTATTCTTTTTTTCTTCCTCTGTAAAAGATAATCTTCTCTGGAGCGGATCTATAGGAAGAAATGATACAATCAGGTGTTTTATGAAATTTCTAGATCCAGAATCTTTGTTCCATAAAGTACAAATCACCTGATAGGCTTTATTAACTTGATTCCAATTAGGTTCTCCAATTTTTTTCTCTTCTGTACTACTTTTAATTGGATTCTCAAGATTGTTTTCTTTCAATTTTTCAACTATTTCTGATTTCTTCATAATTTTTTTATGATATTTTGTTAATACATTACATGATTAAGGGTTTGGGAGGAACTAATAAAGTAGAGGTATTAGTGTTATAATACCACTTTTCCTTTATTATTCCCAAATTATTCCGAGTTCTTTGAAAAATTTTTTTAATTCTTCTACCGTTGTTTTTCCACATCCAGGAATAGTACTAAATCGATGTGATGTGGCAAAGGTTGTTATAAAGTCTTTTATTGTAAATGTTTCTTTATTACCATGAACTCTTTTTATTCCTTTCTCTATTATATGTATCAATCTAGTACTTGGCTTCCAAAAATCCTCTAATGATTCTATGATGGGTAAGTATAGAAAAAAGTCCGAATCATTCTCCTCCATTTCACTAACTGTAGGAAACATGCTTTTATAATATTCTTCATCTCCCCTATCTTCTTCACCGTAGTATAGAAAATATTCAGTAAGTCCGTCCGCAAAACATAGTAGAGTTATTATATCTCTTGTTTCATTATCATCGATTTTATCCCAATTTACTGTAGGGAATTTCTCATTTATATTAACTAATTTAAAAATGGGAGCATCCTTATTGTTTAAAGTAAATGTGTGATAAGTATCTCGTACTCTGATAGTAATTTCTTTTTTACCCCTAGAATAGAGTTCACAAATGCATCTCTGACAAAAGTAAAAAGCATCCTCTACTAGATTTTGCGCTTCTTTATAATTACTCTTGTTATCAAAATCTATATTTAATAATCTATCTTTATATGTTTTATTATTCATACAAGTATAAGGATTTAAACCCTTACTAGTGAAACTGAAAAAATTATATTATGAAGTTTGATAGTTTAAAAGAGAAATGTAATTATTATAGATCTTTAACAGACTATAAATTAATGCCTAATTCTTACGTCTTAGTTATGCTAGATGGAAGAAGTTTTAGCAAAATTATAAAGAAGAAATTTAAGAGGCCGTTTGATATTAATTTTATAAACTTAATGAACGAAACGGCTAAGTATATATGTGAGAATGTCCAGGGTGCTAAACTTGCTTTTGTACAGAGTGATGAAATTTCAATAGTTCTTACTGATTTTGATACACCAGGAACCGATTCGTTTTTTGGATATAGATTATGTAAGTTATTGAGCATTATATCATCCTTAGGTACGGGATTTTTCAATAAACATGTAAGTAGTGACATTAGCTTGGTTCAATTTGATTGTAAAGCCTGGAATGTACCTACTTTTAATGATGTTTATGCTTGGTTCCTATACAGACAGTTAGATTGTATAAAGAACAGTAAGCAGCAAGTAGCACAGGAATATTTAAGCCATAAGGAGCTGTTAGGAATGACAGCTGATGATCAGATACAATTGTTAAAGGATCAAGAAAAAGTAAATTGGTGGACAGATTTTTCTAATGGTGAGAAGTTTGGAAGATTTATATGGAAAGAATCTCGTCAATTTACAAGAGAAAGTGGTGAAGAGTATTCTAGAAATATTTGGACAATTAAAGAGGCTTTTGAATTGTTTGGTCAAGAGGGTAAGGATACATTTTCTAATTTAGGAGTTATACCAAAATTATAATTATGATATCACAAGAAGATAGAGATTTGTTGTTCAAGGTTTTATCTGAGATGTTACCATATAATGTGAAAGTTCGTGGAGTATTTCCAGAAGTAGATCAAGATACTGGTGAAGTTGTTTATAAAGTCGTAGATAAAACTCTTGATGTAAATGATCTAGAAATGTTCATTAGTGATTGCATTGACTTAAAGCCATATTTACACCCGATGTCAAGTCTTACTGAAAAGGAAAAAGAGACGATGCACCAGGTTTTATCGCCTGAGGGAACAGCTAAATATTGTGAAGCGGGAATATCAACACCAATAACACATGTTGGTGACTTTATTCCTTATATATTTATGCATCGAATACTTGATTGGCTCCAGAAAAATTATTTTAATTATTGGGAGCTTCCAGAACATTTGTATGTAAGAGTATCTGAAGAGAATAATCCGTATAAAGATGTTCAAAAATAAAATTAATTTAATATTTATATTTGTCTTATTATGAGTTATATTTTATTATTTATTCTGGGATTAATATTAGGAGCATTCCTGATTCCCGTTATTATTTATCTTCGTGCAAGACGCACAGGATGGGATGATAGTAATATCTTTAATGTGTTAAGGGTGATTTGTCATTTAGCTCTTCATCCGGATGATTTCTTAAGGATGAGGTATGAGGATGGGAAGAACCCATTCCCTTATTTGACAAAGGATGAATTCAGCGAAGTTGTTGATGCAAGGCCGAATAAAAATGATGAATACGAAAAGGCTCTTGAAAGAGCAAAATATGCCTTAACCACCGATATGGACAAAAGTGGTTATTGGGCAATAAGACACATTTTCCCAGAACTTAGAGAGTGGGACGGAACAGAAATTGCCCCACCAGTGGATAGTGATGTTTGTGGTTAAATAATCTATATGAAGCCTGAAGGAAGAAAAAAAGTTAAGTTTCCTGCTAAACGTGATAATCATCCTAAAAAAGGATGGATAAATTGGTGGGAAAATATAGCTGATTTAATAAGTAGAAATACAAGAAAACAAAAACTTAAAAAAGAGATCGAAAATGAGAACTAAAATTTGCACATCTATTGAACAGTCCCAGAAACTCATAGAGCTGGGGATTGACAGGAAAACTGCTGATATGTGTTGGCAGAACAATGAATTTCCAATAGGCTTTAATGACGAAGACGCTATTCCTGCGTGGAGTCTTTCTGCCTTGTTGGAGTTGATACCTAAGGATGAGAATATAGTGTCTGATTTAGATTTCGGATATTATGATAATATGTGTAATTATGTGGCAGAGTGGTGTATTAATTACGCGGATATGAGAGAAGGAGAAGAAAATCCTACAATCAAGCTCTGCTCTTCTGAAAATCCATTTGATGCTGTGTTTGATATGATTTGTTGGCTAAAAGAAAGTAAAATAATATGACACAGGAAGATAAAAATAGGCTTGTCGAAGTATATGATAATTTGAAATGTTATATTAATGAATTATGAAAAAGAACAATAAAAATATTTAAATAGTTTTTAGCACATGGCAGATATACAATTTATTAAATATGATGGCAAGTGGCCATGCTTATGTTCTGGAACATTAAGCATTAAGGTAAATAACAAGACATATCATTTAGAACATGTCATGCATTCTGGTGGATGTATTTCACATGATGGTAACTGGGATAATGTTGATGTTATCAGTGGCCCTTGGACATTAGATTTAGGTGATTATCCCGAACTTCAAGAATTTCAAGATGAAATTGAAGAGGTGGTTAACGATAATGTTACTTGGGGATGTTGTGGCGGATGTGTTTAATTAAAGATAAATAGTTATGGCAGCAATCGATAAAATTTATGTCAATACATGGGAACAGTACCAGGAATTTATGAACTGGTGTAAAGAACAGCCATTGTTTACTGACAAGTATGGCGGTAAAGAATCAATGTGTAGATATTTGATTACGGGTTGGGAAAAGGACAATTGGACATCCCATCCTATTGCATCGTTCCCTTATTATATTGATGCATATATCATTTGTAACTGTCCTTTTGACTATATTCAGAAAGAACTTATGCTTCGTTATGGCTATCACGACCAGGACTATATTAATGAAGCCTATAAGACTGTTATGGAGCGTGGTGGAGGAGAGTCTGAGCCTGGCAATATCTATTATTGGTTAACGAAAGATGATTTTCAAATAGTTGATGGTGTTATCACCATGCCAGAAAATGAAGATTCAAGCTACATGAGAATTAAGCGTGGCGAGGAACTTACAAATCCTACCACTGATGTCGAGTATGAAGTCGGAAAACACTTTAAGTGTATTAAACACCCACCACATTTTTATAATAAACCGTTCATATATAAATTTTGGTGGGTTAATGTAATTTTACCCGAAGGCATGGGTTTTATGAGTTATCACGAGGAACACAACTCATGGGATTTTTATGATGAGTATGTAATTGCTGACTGGAGTTCAAATACCGCATATGTTGGGACAATCAGAGCACTTAAGAGACTCATGGTTAAATGGAAGTTGCCGGTTGGAGCGGTTGTTCGCGCTACTGGTAGATATGTTGCCGATACTTATGAATTTGTAATTAAGAAATAAAAAGAAAGGAATTATTATGAAAGATTTGTTTAAGCCTTGCGCACGAACTATTGGGATTATCATTCCGTATTTCATGCTTATGTATAAAGATGTGTTGCCAATCAACGATTTTCGTTTCGGTTTGATTGGTGGTTTCCTACTTGGTGTTTGTGTGGAATTAATATATTGGGGATTTAAAGATTAAAAATAAAAGATTATGAAGAAGATTTTATCTATTTTGTTTGCTGCAATCTGTTTGGTATCATGTGACCAATGGGTAAGCAAAGAATTAGGTGGCACAACCACCATTAAATTGGAGCCAGGTCAGAAGCTCGTTGAAGCGACGTGGAAGAATTCAAATCTTTGGTTTCTCGTGGAGCCCATGGATTCCGACTATGTACCAAAGACAAAGGAATTCATCGAGAGTTCCATGGTTGGCGTGTTTCAAGGAAAAGTGGTTTTTATTGAAAGCAAGGAGGACTGAGTATGACACGAGAAGAAGCAAAGAAAATTGCATTAAAGCAAGTAGAGGATGATATTGTAAAGCATGGTGAGGATGCCATTTATATGATGTCCCCAAAAATTGGTAAAGACTATTGGACCTATAAAGAGGCAAAGGAATCCATTTTGAAAGATGAGTGTCTGGAAGATACAACTATTAATTTAATTGATAGTATATTAAAATACGAGGAATATGCCAAGGAACATAATTTAAAAAGTCAAATAGTATGAAAAGTTATACAGACTTAGAACAGTCAAAGAAGTTGGCAAAGATACTGCCGATTGAAAGTGCGGATATGACTTACTGTGCAATAACAGAAGGAATGCGAGAGAAAATGACTATAAAAAATTGGGAAGTAAATGTTGGTTTAGACATTGCAATTAAAAAGACTCTTTTCTCTTATATAAATGGGTATATGATTCCTTGTTGGAGTCTTGCTGCGTTGCTTGATGCGCTACCAGTGAGTTGTGATGAGGGTATACATTGTCTTGCGTTGATAAACTCTAACCCTAATGGTCAAGTGGATTGGCTTTGCTGTTATGAAGATTGCAATGGAAATCTAATGATGGAATGTTATGGCACCAATCAAGTTGATGCTTGCTACGAAATGATTTTAAAGTTAAACGAACAAAAACTTTTGTGATTATGACACTAAAAGAAATCTTCAAGCAGTGGCTGTCTAAGAAGACTTGTCACCATGAATGGGAGGAACTTGTAAGGGAGGAATATGCAACTCTATGGAGGATAGACTTTGTGTGTAAGAAATGCGGTAAAATAAAAAGACTAAAATATTGAATGGTTATGGATTCATACGAACAAAAGTACAAAGAGGCTCTTGAAAGAGCAAAGAAACTACAAAAGACTTGTGATAGTCAAGCTGTAGTAGGATGGTGTGAATATCTTTTCCCCGAACTTGCAGAGAGCAAAGATGAGAGGATGAGAAAAGAACTTACGCAATATTTAATTAAGTCAAAAGAGAATGAGAGAGCAGGGTCTATTCATGGAAACTTTGATGAATGGATTTCTTGGCTTGAAAATCAAAGTCAAGAGAAATCTATTGATATGGGTATTAAAGAGAAAGCATGTCAAATAGCATGGGAAACGTCTAAACATTATGACCCATTGTTATCTAAAGAAAGTTGGTGTGAAATGGCGGCACTTGATATGGCTAATTGGCTTAAAAAACAAGGTGAGCAGAATGAATCCGTTACAGACTTTAGGATAGAGGCTGAGAAACCGAAGTTTAAGATTGGTGATTGGATTACTAATGATAGATATACTCGTTATATTGTAGGCATCAATAGTAAAAGATATCAATTTAAAAACGGTACAGTCAAATATTGTGATGATGTCGATAAGAAATATCATCTTTGGACTATCCAAGATGCAAAGCCTGGAGATGTGCTTGAATTTGGTGATCACGGAAGATTAGTAATTGGAATTGTAGGCTATGTCAATGAAACTACAGGAAAAGTAGATGTATGTTGCCTTTTGGAAAATAAGTGTTTTAAGATTGGCAATTATTATAACCTTGATACAATTAAACCGCATCCCGCAACCAAAGAACAGCATGATTTGCTTTTCAGTAAGATGGAAGAAGCTGGTTATGAATGGGATACTGAGAAGTTGGAATTGAAGAAAATAGAAAGGCAAGGGGAGCAGGAGAATGCTGGGTGGAGTGAAGATGATGAGGAAGCATTAGGAATTGCAATTCTTGCTCTTTCAAAACCTTACGAATGTGATGGTAAATATGACAGAGAACGTGCTATTAATTGGCTTAAATCTATTAAACAAAGAAAATGACAATATTAGATGCATTAGACAAACTTAAAGTATTACACGATGAAATCAAAGAACATCCATATTGGATGACTTTTGATTATGGAATGTTTAAAAAAGAAATATGTCCAAAATATATAGAAATACTCAGTTTATATTCTTATTTAAGACATAATAAAGATTATGAGGGAAGAGATACACCTTTTTTTGCCCTTATCAGTACTATTTATCACGATTTTAGTACAATGTTGCGTGTTTTAACATATAGTTCTAAAAGGAACGGGATAGAAATGAAAGACACTGATGATTTCAAACTGTTCTATTTGCCGGTGTTACAAAATTTTCTTCAACTTGTGCATTTTTTTATTAATGGTATGAATAATGAAGAAACTATGATTATGTATATGCCAAAAAATGTATATGAACCTAAACAACCAATGGTTAAATACGTGGCTGTATATCATGAATCTTGGACAATGAACGATGGATATAAACCGTGGTTTGGAGAATTTAAATGGATTGCAATTTGTGAGGTTAAACGAGAAAGAAAACAAAAATTAATTGAAAAGTTCCAAAAAATTGCAGATGAATATAAGAAAAAGAATAAACAAACATTGGCTGAATGTTATGAACATCATGTGAAAGATTTGGAAGCAGAAACAAATTTAATTTTTAAATTAGTATGAAAAAGACATACGGATAGAAAATATGTATGGCAATTAAATCAACTGCGAACTTAGAGATTACGAAATAATCAGTGGTAAATCTCTTTCAAACTGTGAGCCAATTCAACTTACTTCAGAAATATTGGAGAAGAATGGGTTTATCGCGCAAAGACCTGAGTATCATTTAGAAATTGTTTATTGTCTACAATATATATCAAAAAATGTAATAGATGAAATGTATGCTTTGTGGCCTGAAGAATATTCTTTCTATTTGGCTCTTAGAAAAGATGGTAAAGACATGATTAGAATGAGTATTAAATATGTTCACGAACTTCAACACGCTTTAAGACTTTGTGGAATTAATAAAGAGATAAAGTTATGAATAGTGAATATCCATATATAGTTGTATCAGTAGATGAATCTAACAAAATATCGTAAAGTAAAGGAGGGATGATTATGGACTACAAAAAGAAATATAAAGAGGCTCTGGAAGTAATAGAAGAAATTTTAAGTAGTGGAGAGGATTCTATAAAAATGTCACGGCTTAAATTAAGATTACAGCCCTTTTTCCCAGAGCTAAAAAAGAGCGAGGATGAGAGGATTAGGAAAGAAATTATAAGCCTAATTTCATCCGCTCATAATCATAGAGCTGAGTGTAAAAATTGGATCGCTTGGCTTGAAAAGCAAGGTAAGCAAAATGAATCCGTTACAGACTTTAGGATAGAGGCTGGCAAGTGGTATATGTGCATCAAAAGCTACTCTGACAGTTGCACATCTGTTACTAAAGGCAAGATATACAAAAGTGATAAAGATGGGTTTATCTTAGATGATTGCGATGAACTAAGAATGGATAGAAAGGGATGGGCTTTTGATGGCAAATTATATTTCCGTCCTGTCACAGAGGAAGAAATTAGTTGGCTCCTTTATGAAGGAATGCCAGAACCCATAGAGGAAAAGAAAACTATTGTCCCTATAAAAGAGCATCAGGAGCCAAAGTTTAAGATTGGTGATTGGGTTATGTATTGTGGTAAGCCATATCAAATAACTGGATTACACAATGATACTTTTACATTAACAAGTTGTGATGGAAGTTACTTCTTTAATAATATTAAAAGTACCAATGAACCCGTTTTTCACCTTTGGACTATCCAAGACGCAAAACCAGGTGATGTGCTTGCATATGAAACGGATGACGTGGAATGGGTTTTAATCTATGACAGGAAAGAGATTATTCAAGATATTGACCATATAAGGTATTATGCTTTGTGTTATGATGGTAATTTTGATGATGAAGGAATTTCAGCTTTCGTCACAGAAGACTATGAAACGCATTTTCACCCAGCAACCAAAGAACAACGTGATCTCTTATTTCAGAAGATGAAGGAGGATGATTACGAATGGGACGCAGAGAAGTTGGAATTAAATAGGATTGTGCAGCGTGAAGAACCAAAAACAGTGGAAGACAAAGCGGAACTTTTTGCGTCTAATTATGACGCAGATAAGATTAGGGAAAAGCCACATGCCGCAGTAAAGGAAGCGTTTGAATCCGGTGCCCAGTGGCAGAGGGAACAGATGATGAAGGAAGTTATAGATGGTATAGTAGTAAGTTTTCCAGACGTAGAGCATTTAAGAGTACAATTAAACACTCCACCTAAAGACTGGAATTACTGTGACAAAGTAAAATTTTTAATCATTAAAAAGGGATGATTAAAACAGAAATAATGGTTAGACCATTCCCTTCTACAAGAAAAGATAAAGGTTTCTATGCTTATATCCACTATGATAATTGGACTAAACAAGTTACTATTGAAGGGAAAACAAAACAAGAGGCTATTGATAAAGCCAAAAAATATTGTAATAAAAATGGAATAGAATATGAAGAAAGTAGCTTTTACAGTCCCAAATGATTTAGATAAAGAATGTGTTGATTTAGTAGTAACACTTAACCGATTATCTAACATTAGAACAACTGAATGTTGTTGTGGGCATTTGAAAGAACCATATATGGTTTTCTTTGACTGCGATGATTTCGTAAGATTAGGTAAATTATATAGATGTGTAAACAGAAATTATTCAGATGGAAACTGGCGAATAGAATGTTGTTGTTCTGATGTATTACCTGTTTATGGTTTTTTATTAAGAAGTAAAGAACCATTTAAAAGTTATGAAGAAATGAAAGAATCTGTTGATAGTTTAATTGAAAATATTAATTATTGGGAAGATTCAATTTATGATGATTATTTTAATTGCGAAATATAAAAATTAAACTATGATACAAGGAGATAAAGATGTTATTCTGAAAGCGTTATTATTTGGAA
>Ga0310696_10006002_pt1 | contig 14517 bp, 14 predicted proteins | sample AusTroGonzalo_MG_4_FD_203885 | JGI IMG/M metagenome (GOLD analysis project Ga0310696, IMG submission 203885) | Bovine rumen microbial communities from tropical cattle in Woodstock, Queensland, Australia - Gonzalo_02 (v2) (version 2) | ecosystem: Host-associated > Mammals > Digestive system >...
TAATAATTGGTGTAATTGCCGTTAGCGTCAGGGAAAATGCCTTTTCTGCCTATGATGTAATGCGCGTTTTGTCCGTAAGCAGTGAGATTCACCGCTGTTTCGTTGCCGTTGGTGTTGAAAATCAGACGGTCCTCAACAAAAAACGGGTTGTTGTCGTCGTTTGGGTTTATCGTAACTTTAATGAAGACATAAATACTGTCTTTCGCATATATTTCCTTGTCGCTGAACGATGTTCCCGACTGTCCGTCAACGTTGATGCTGTAAGGTGACATGCTGCCTTTCTCAAGCCTTATCGAGTTGATTTTAAGGTTCTCTGAGTTCGTGTTATAAATCATCAGAGTTCTGGTCGATGAGCCTATGCTTGTGAAAACGGTATCAAACGCAATGGTGTCGGTTGAGAGACTGATGTTCTTCGACGGATTGTCTGAAAACTTCAGTTCCTTGCGACATGAAATTGTCAAAATCGTTGTTGATAATAATATGAATAACAGTAGTTTACGCATCTTTACTTAATGTAATCCTTGAATGTCTGATTTTTGTATGCGTCAGTGCCAAAATACTTTAAAATAGGCATAAAATCTTTTGCTTCCATGTATCCCGGGGCCACTGTTAGCAGCTGGTTTCTCTCGTCCATGAAGACGTATGAAGGGAACGACATCTTGCCTTGCAGCAACGCTATCGCCAACTGGTGAGAGCCTTTTCTGCCGTTGTGTCCGCCTTCGTTAATGAAGGTGTAGCCGGAGAAGACGATGGTGTCGTTCATCTCGGCATCGAGTTTCACGGCGTAGTAATTCTCGTTCATGTAATCGACAACTTCTTTGTTCAGGAAAGTGGTCTGATCCATGCGCTTGCACCATCCGCACCAATCGGTATATACGTCGATGAAGATTTTCTTAGGCGCTGTTTCGTTCAGTTTAACTGCCTCTTGGAACGTCATCCAATTGATTTTCTGGGCGTTACCGAAAATTGGCAACAATGATATAATCGCTAATGTCAAGAATAATTTTTTCATGTTCAAAATATCCTGTACGGACAAGGCGTGCCTTATCCCTACCATTCTCTAATTTCTTTTTTCGAATCCTTTTCCTTCAAGCTGTCACGTTTATCGTAGAAATGCTTTCCTTTTGCCAGCGCAATCTCAAGTTTTGCCAGTCCTTTCTCATTGATAAACAATTCGATAGGGATGATGGTGAAGCCTTTTTCCGAGCTTTTTGCCTTGAGTTTATGCAGTTCTTTCATGGTGAGCAGCAGCTTCCTGTCGCGTTTCGGAACATGGTTGTTGTACGTTCCGAAAGCGTATTCGGCTATATGCATGCCGATTGCCCATAACTCGTCGCCGATGAATGAGCAATACGACTCCACGATGCTTGCTTTTCCTTCGCGTATGCTCTTGATCTCAGTGCCTGTCAGTACTATGCCTGCAGTGTATCTGTCGATGAGGAAATATTCGAACGACGCACGCTTGTTTTTAATACTAATTCTTACCTGTTTGACCTTGTTCGCCATTATTTGATGTCTCCTAAAATCAGCGGCATTCCGTCTTTGCTGTTGCCCACGATGACAATCTTCGAATTCGGCGATTCTGCAAGTTTCAATGTCGCCTCAATACCTTTCTCGCGCAAAATCTTGTCGTTGATACTGGCGCTGACGATGTTGTTGGCTCTTGCTTTACCTTCAGCCTCAACACGTTGACGCTCAGCTTCTTGCGATGCTTTCTCGAGCTTGAACTCGTATTCCAGAGCTTCCTGTTCTTGTTTCAGCTTGCTCTCGATAGCCGATTTGATGGTAGGAGGGAGTGTGACCGAACGGATGAGCACCTGGTTGAGCTGTATGTGCTTGCCTTCGAGCAGGTTCTTTGTCTCGATGAAAATCTCTTCCTGGATGGCGTCGCGCTTTGTTGAGTAAATCTGTTCCGGCGTGTATCTTCCGACCACACTTCTTGCTGCGGAACGCATAGCAGGTTTCACGGTTCTGGCGAGATACTGTGTTCCGATGGTAGCGTGCAACTGTCCGAGCTCTTCCCATTGCGGTTGGTACCAAGCCGAGAATTCAATCTTGATTTCCAGACCGTTGGATGACAGTGCGCTCATCTCTTCGTCCTCAACCTGCTGACGCACCTCATAAAGCGTCATGCTGTTCCAAGGAGCGATGAAATGGAAGCCTTCCTCGTAGGTTTTGCTGGTGTCGATACCGCCGCCAAACAGACGATAAAGCACTCCGCCGTGTCCTGCAGGAATCGTTACAGTGATGCGGCTCCAGAAAATGATGAGTAATAAAACCAGTACGCCAATGAGGATGAATGGTCCGTATTTCTTGTTGTTGGTTGGTGTATTCTGTTGATAACCAGTCTGTTGTGTGTATTCCATATCCTATTAATTTAATTTGTTAATTTCTGCAAAGATAATAAAAAAAATAATAATTTTGCACTCCCAAACGAAATAAAATTTAAAAATTAAAATAATGAAAAGAATTATCATGATTTTAGGTATTGCAGGACTTCTAAGTGCTTGTACATCAGGCGAAAAGAAAGTTCAAAATGAAGACTTCAAGTATCTCGTAGACGAGTTTGCCGACCTTAAGGTGATGCGTTATCAGATTCCTGAATGGGAAAACCTGACGCTGCAGCAGAAAGAATACATTTATTATCTCGGTGAAGCTGCAAAATGTGGCCGCGACATCCTCGCTGACCAGAATTTTAAGTATAACCTTACGGTTCGTAAGACCCTTGAGGCTATCCTTAATTCATACAAAGGCGATAAGAAATGCTCTGATTATCAAAACTTTGTGGTTTACGCAAAGCGTGTTTTCTTCAGCAACGGCATTCATCATCATTATGCAGAGGATAAGATGTTCCCGGAGATTTCTCAGGAATATTTTGCCAGTTTGGTGAAGAATTCTGACGCTAAGCAGCTTCCTTTGGCTGAAGGCGAGACCGTTGACGCCTTCCTCGATTTCATCACTCCTGTGATTTTTGACAAAGATTTGTACGCAATGCGCCGCAGCGGGGAAGAGGATATCATCCAAAACTCATGCGTCAATTTCTACAAAGGCAATATTAATAAAGGTGAAGTTGAAGCTTTTTATGATGCTCAGCGCAAGCCAAACGACGCACAGCCAATCTCTTACGGTCTGAATTCAAAGCTCGTGAAGGAAAACGGCAAGCTTCATGAGGATGTCTACAAGGTTGACGGACTCTACGGAAAGGCCATCGAGCAGATTATCTACTGGCTTAAGAAGGCTAACGAAGTCGCAGAAAACGACAGTCAGCGTAACTATACCAATCTGTTAATCGATTATTACACAACAGGTTGCCTCAAAAAATGGGACGAATATAACATCGCTTGGGTTCAGGATTCGATTTCTACAATCGACTTCGTGAACGGCTTCATTGAGGATTACAACGACCCGATGGGCATGAAAGCCACTTGGGAGGCTATCGTCGATTTCAAGGATTTGGAAGCTACAAAACGTTCTGAAATCATCAGTGCAAACGCTCAGTGGTTTGAGGACAACTCACCTGTTGACCCTCGTTTCAAGAAGAAAGAATGCAAGGGCGTGAGCGCTAAAGGTATCATCGTCACCACATTGGCAGGCGACTGCTTCCCGGCACCTCCAATCGGAATCAACCTGCCGAATGCCGACTGGATTCGTAAGGACTATGGTTCTAAGTCAGTGACTATCACCAACTTGATGGATGCTTACGACAAGGCCGCCAACGAGTCACCGAAGAGTGTCTTGGCTGAGTTCGCTTACTCACAGGAGGAAATAGACCTCTGCAAGAAATACAGCAGCATCGCCGACGTTCTCCACACTGATTTGCACGAATGCCTCGGCCACGGCTCAGGTCAGTTGCTGCCTACAACACAGCCTGGCTCATTGAAGGAATACAGCTCAGCACTCGAAGAAGCCCGCGCTGACCTCTTTGGCTTGTATTACTGCGCAGATCCTAAGATGGTGGAACTTGGCATCCTTCCGAACATGGAATGCTACAAGGCACAATACGCCGACTTCATCCGCAACGGTCTCATGAGTCAGCTCGCTCGCATCGAACTTGGCAAGAACATCACCGAAGCTCACATGCAAGACCGCGCTCTCATCAGCTGGTGGTGCTATGAGAAAGGTCTTAAAGACAACGTCATTGAGAGAAAAGTTCGCGACGGCAAGACATATTTCGTCATCAACGATTATGAGAAACTTCGTGGTTTGTTTGGCGACTTACTCGCTGAGATTCAACGTGTTAAGTCAGAAGGCGACTATGAAGAAGGCAAACGTCTCGTTGAGACTTACGCTGTGAAGATCGACCTCGACCTCCACAAAGAGGTGAAAGCCCGTTATGACGCTCTCGGACTCAAACCTTACGGCGGATTCATCAACCCAGACATCGTTCCTGTTGTTAAAGGCGGCAAAGTCGTTGATTATCAAGTCAATTATCCATGCGACTTCTTGAATCAGCATCTCGATTACGGTAAGAACTACAGCTTCGTCGAGGAAAACCACGACGCTCCTGAGCATCTTGTCGTTGATATGCTTTACGACTTCATCGACGGCACTTTGGCTTGCGGAAACGCTGAAAACGCTGTGCACGAGGTCGTTAAATACATCAATGCACATCCAGAGGAGCGCGTTATTTACATCACCGACTATCATCCGGCAAACCACAGCTCATTCGCTGATTTCGGCGGTATCTGGCCTGTTCACTGTGTTCAGGGAACACGCGGTGGCGCTATCCACGAGGCTTTCTACACAGATGTCATCAACCCTGCAAACCGTCCTGATCCGGAAAGAAACATCTTCCGCAAAGGCGCTAAAGTTGACGAAGAGCAGTATTCAGGCTTCGAGTCAGTTGGTCCTGACGGCAGAATGCTTTCTGAATGTGTCGGTAAAGACTTGGTTATCAGCGGTATCGCAACAGAATACTGTGTCAAGAATACCTTGATGGAGTTCCTCAACGCAGGTCATAACATCGAACTTTTGGTTCCTGGTCTCGGTTATGTCGACAAGAAAGGTCACGATGAGACGATGAAAGAACTTGAGAAGATGGTGACAGTTATAGAATAACAATAATCTTATTCAAAATAAAAGGACGCATTTGATTGTGCGTCCTTTTTTATTTCTATTTGTTTCTTCTTGCTTCGCGTTCCTGTTTACGCTTCATTTTCTTGAGCTGTCGCGCGACCGCCTTGTCGTGGAATTTCGGATTGTCGCCTGTGTATTGGTATTCCTCGCGTTGTAAATCCTCGAGTTTTTCGTTGAAAACGTATGTCAGACGGAAGGTCCACATGTTGTTGTACTGTTTGAACATTCCTAAGGATTGGCCGGCAATGTTGAAGTACTCGCGTTCTCTGATTGGATTAAGGGAGTATGAGTATCTCACGCCAACTTTCCATCTTTTATAAATGCGCAACTTTATGTCGGCAAGGATGTTGAACTCGTTTTGATTGAATTCGCCGCTTGTCGCAGTGACGCCAGTCTTTACGCCATGTTCATATTCCGAAAGATTCATCAAACGGGCGTATGAGACGCCGACACCGGCCGAAACGAGTTTCTTGTCGGTGAAATAAATCATGAACGGAACCTCGCCGTAGCTCTCGTTGAGTTTGTATTCTCCGGTGATTTCCAACCCAGTGATTGAGTCGATTTTATGATCCCAATATTTCCTGCCTTGTTTTGCACCTTTCTGATTATAAAGGACTTCTAACGAAAGTTCAATGCTGAATTTGTCCTTTTTCCAGATAGGGGCGATGACGCCGACACCGGCGTTGATACCGGGTTTGAAATATCCCATGATCTGGTCGCCGTCAACTTGGCAGATGTTGTATCCGACGAATGCTTCACCCAAGAATACCTGGGCTTTAGCACTATTCGACAATGCTGTGATTATTAAGAATAATCCTATTAAAAAGTACTTTTTCATGATTCTATAACGTGATAATCATAAAAATATTTTATTTCATGCTCAAACTGATGCGTTTTCTTGGAATGTCGACATCGGTGACGGTCACCTTCACCTTTTGGTTGAGTTTTACCACCTGGTTTGGGTCGGTGATATAGCTGTTAGACATCTGGCTGATGTGCACGAGTCCGTCTTGATGCACTCCGACATCGACGAAACAACCGAAAGCTGTGATGTTGGTGACGATTCCGACGAGTTGCATGCCTTGTCGCAAGTCGTTGATAGTCCTGATGTTCTTGTCGAATTCAAAGACTTCGAAGGTCTTTCTTGGGTCGCGTCCCGGTTTCTTCAACTCGTCGATGATGTCGTTGATTGTCTCGATGCCGAAGTCTTTTTCGATAAACTCTTTTGGATTTATCTTTGCTATAAGTTCTTCATTGCCAATGAGTTCCTCAACTTTTACGCCGAGTTTCTTTGCCATTTTCTCCACGATATGATAGCTCTCTGGATGCACCGCGCTCGCGTCGAGTGGCTGTTTTGCCCCGTGAATCCTAAGGAATCCGGCGCATTGTTCAAAGGCCTTGCTGCCCAATCGTGGCACTTCCATCAGCTGTTTGCGGCTGGTGAAGCCTCCGTTTTCATTGCGGTATTTCACGATTGAACTTGCCAACTGAGGTCCTACGCCGCTCACGTATGAAAGCAGCTGCTCACTTGCGGAGTTGAGTTCTACTCCGACGGCGTTGACACAGCTTTCTACCACTGAATTCAGCTCGTCGCCGAGCATCTTCTGGTTCACGTCATGCTGATATTGTCCTACACCTATCGATTTCGGGTCTATTTTCACGAGTTCTGCCAGCGGGTCCATCAGTCGTCTTCCGATGCTTACAGCGCCACGCACTGTGATGTCGTAGTCAGGGAACTCGTCTCTTGCCACCTTGCTCGCCGAATAAATCGAGGCGCCGCTCTCGTTGACCATCACCGCAGTGATGTCTCTGTCGAATCTTATGCTCTTGATGAAGTCTTCGGTCTCGCGTCCAGCGGTGCCGTTACCGATGGAGATGACATCGATTTTATATGCCTGCACCAGATGCGCTATTTTCGCAGCGGCTTTCCCGTGTTCGTTTTGCGGTGGGTGAGGGTAGATGGTCTCGTTATGTATCAAAGCACCTAATTCATTAAGAATCACCACCTTGCAGCCTGTGCGGAATCCTGGGTCGAGGGCGAGAACACGTTTCTTCCCAAGTGGAGCGGCAAGCAACAGCTGTCTTAGATTCTCGGCGAAGACCTTAACGGCCACTTCGTCAGCTTTTTCTTTGTAAAGTGCACGAATCTCGGTCTCAAGCGAAGGCTCTAAAAGACGTTTCCAGGCATCATCGATGGCGTCTTGCACCAAATCGGTCGATGCGTTGTCGTTTTTCAGGAAGATGCTGTCGAGAACGTTGAGCGCGTCGTTCGCCTCGATGCTGAGTTTTACCTTCAGAAGTCCTTCATCCTCAGCGCGAAACAGCGCCAAAATACGGTGTGACGGTGCCTTTGCGATGGGTTCTTTGAAGTCGAAATATTGTTTATATGTCTGTGCTTCCGCTTCTTTGCTTTTCACTACAGTTGAAGAGATGATGCCGTCGCGATGATAAATCTTACGGATCTTATTGCGTCCGTTGATGTTCTCAGATATCCACTCCGCCATGATGTCGCAGGCACCTTTCAACGCTTCTTCTTCGTTGTTAACCTCTTTCTCCTTGTTAATGAAGCGTTTAGCCATGCCGTTCACGTCGTCGCTGTTTTGCGACATAATCATCCTTGCCAGAGGCTCCAGTCCTTTCTGACGCGCGATCTCTGCCTTGGTGCGTCTTTTCGGCTTGTAGGGGAGGTATATGTCTTCAACATCCTGCAACGTCTCCGCGCTGTTTATCTGTTTTTCGAGCTCAGGAGTCAGTTTCTCTTGTTCTGCTATCGATTTAAGCACGAATTCCTTGCGTTTCTCAAGCTCGTCAAGTTGCTCGAGGCGTTTTTTCACTTCCGCCACGGTCTCCTCGTTCATCGTGTTGGTCATCTCCTTGCGATAACGGGCAATGAAAGGCACTGTAGCGCCCTCATCGAGAAGTTTTATGACATTTTCGGCAACTCTCGCGCTTACATTGAATTCCTTCGATATTTTGTTTATTTTGTCCATATTTCCCACGCTGCTTCTGCTTGTAACTTTAACATTTTCAATCCATTGAACGTCATCGCTCCATGTTTTTTCGCCTCTTTCATAAACATCGTCTCCTCCGGATTGTAAATCAAATCGATGAAAACGTTGCTCTCATTCGCTGTCTCATAAGGCAAATCGAGCATCTCGTAGCAATTTGGATACATCCCGACAGGTGTAGCGTTGACAATCAATGTGTTATCTTGAAAACCTTCTTGTTTTATCTTTTGATACGAGTCGTTTTTTCTCGTCAGAATCTCGATACTGATGCCGTTGTTTTTCAATACGAATTGTACCGCATCCGAAGCGCCTCCGGTGCCGCAGACATAAGCTTTTGTTATCTTTCTCTTATCACAGGCCTCGTCTAAAAGTCCTTGAAAACCAACGCAGTCGGTGTTGTATCCGCATAGTTTTCTTTCGGCATTTATCTTCACCACGTTCACAGCTCCTATTTCACGTGCGTTTAGATCTATGCTGTCGAGGTATTTGATAATGTCGATTTTATAAGGATGTGTTATCGTAAATCCTTGTAAATCAGGATGTTGAGCTATGACTTCTTCAACTTTGGCGATATCGTCGATGTCGAAATTCAGAAAATGACAGTCCAAATGTTCTTTTTTGAACTTTTCTTCAAAATAATACTTTGAAAATGAATGATTTAGAGGATGACCGATGAGTCCGTAATATCGCATCATGTTAATTTATTCCAAAAAATGCTCCAAATCCCAATGTGCACACTATTCCGACGATGACACTTGCCAGCACTACGCCTCCGATGACGGCTATTACGCTTTTCTTAAAGCCCATATCGAGGAAACTGGCCGCCAGTGTGCCTGTCCAAGCTCCCGTGCCAGGTAACGGTATGCCTACAAAAAGCACCAGTGCCCAGTAGAGTCCGCGTCCGGCTTTGGCTTGCAGCTTCTGACCGCCTTTTTCGCCTTTCTCGAGGCACCAGCTGAAAAACTTTCCGATGTAACGTTTGTCCTTGCCCCATTCAAGCACCTTGCGTGCGAAGAGATAGATGAATGGCACTGGCAGTATGTTGCCTATTGCGATGATGACGTAGCTCCACAGCAGACTGAAACTCGGGTCGGCGGTGTGGATGGCGTAAGCTACAGGTATTGCTCCACGAAGCTCGATGAGCGGCACCATTGCGATAAGGAAAATGTAGATGTAGTTTTTCATGCTTTCTTTTTTCTGTATTCTTCAATTAAATCCATGATGTTAGGGTTGCTCGTGAGATTCTCGGCGTCGAAGTTCAAAAACTCGATATGTCCGTCGTAATCAGCATTCAGAGCCATCTCCAATGTCAGCAGTCCCGATTCTTCTTTTTCTTGCGCGAAATACAAAAATGCCTTGCGATAGAGCATTGCCGCGTTGTTCGGAATTATTCTCAACCCGCGCTCGAGCGATTCCATGGCATTGTCAGGGTCGTCTTTCAAGACGTAGCATTCCATCATCGAGATGTAAACGTTTTCGTCGTAAGGATTCAGGTCGAGAATCTCGTTCACGTACTTCAGCGCGTTGTCGTATTCCTCGATTTTATTGTATTCCTCGATGAGGACGTACATATAATCGGTGTTGTAAGGCGACATCGTATGCGCGTGTTTGAGGAATTTTATCGCCGAATGAGGGTTGTTCTCATCACTGAGCAAGAATCCTATGCCTGCGTAAGCCTCCGGAATCTTGTCGTCCATCTTCATGGCTTGCTGGTAAATCTTCAGCGCTTCCGCTTTGTATCCGAGTTTCGCGTGCGCCTCACCGTAAAGACAAAGCAGCAAAGCCGATTCGGCGTTATATCGTTTGGCTTCCTCAACAATCTCAATGGTTTCCTTGAATTTGTCCAACTCGTTGTAAGCTGTCGCGATGTCGACATAACCCTTTTTATAATGTGGGTCAATGGAAATCGCGTATTCGAACTGTTCGATGGCGTTCACGAGGTCGCCCATGCGCACATAGCAGTTTCCCAACGCCATCCAAGCCGACACGCTGTAAGGGTTTTTGTCGATTTCCTTACGGAAGAACACCAACGCGTCGTCCATATTGTGAAGCAGCGAATAACAGTTTCTAATCTCAAAATATTGATTGTCAATGTCTTCCGCTCTGTCGATTCCTAATTTGAAGAACTTGAGCGCATTCTCGATCTCGCCAAGATTCTCGTATTCTACCGCGATGAAGTTGTAGATATCCTCACAGTCTTTGTAATCAAAGGCTTTGGCGGCTTTCATGTAAGCTTTTATGGCTTTCTGATGCTCGCCCAGATCGGAATAGCAGGCTCCTAAAGTCAGCAGATAATCAGCGTCCTCATGGTCCAAATCTGCATTTTTCAAAGTGGAGAGGGCTTCGCTGGCATGAGAGTTGGCTAAAAGCTGTTTCGCCTTTATGATGTTGATTATCGGGTTGTTAGGATGATATTTGACCGCCATCTCAGCGGCTTGGTTAGCTCTTTTGATGTTGTTTTGCTGCAGATAATGCTCCAAAATGACGTTCAACTCATCGGCGTCGAAATAGCATGACTGATGCTGTTTCACCGTCTCTTCAAAACGGTTAACCAGCTCTTTCACGTCCATGTCGTCATCCAAGAAATTGTCGTCGTCGAACATTATCCAAATTTTTTGCAAAGATACAAAAAAAATGTGATTATTATATCATATTTTTACTGCATTCTCGAATTACTCTCAGTACCCTATGGTAAGTCGTAATTCTGCGAATGGCAGTAAAATTATTTAGTCATAAATTCTCTTCACAAATAATTTGCAAAGTTCAAATAAATGTCATATCTTTGCAGAAAAATTTTTGAATTATGCCATTAATTAAATCAATTTCCGGATTTCGCGGCACTATTGGCGGCAGACCGGACGACGGATTGACTCCGATAGATATTGTCAAGCTGACTTCAGCTTTTATTTGTTTGATCAGACGTGGTGGCGTACAGCGCCCTCGTATTGTGGTGGGTCGTGACGGCCGACTCTCAGGAACAATGGTTAACCAATTGGTTTGCGGTAACTTACAGGCTATGGGTGCCGACGTTATCGACATCGGACTCAGCACCACTCCGACAACAGAAATCGCTGTCACCGAGTTGAAGGCTGACGGCGGAGTCATCTTGACGGCATCTCATAACCCGAAAGAATGGAATGCTCTGAAACTCCTTGATAATAAAGGTGAATTCATCGACGCTGCCGACGGAAAATGGCTGCTCGAGAAAGCCGCTAAGGATGAATATGAGTTTTCTCCAATAGATGAAATCGGAACTTACACCTTGGCTGAAGGCTGGATTGAACGCCACGCTGACATGGTGTGCAAGTTGCCGTTGGTGAAAAAAGAACTCATCGAGAAGGCGAATCTTAAAGTTGTCGTCGACGGTGTAAACTCAACCGGCGGCATGGCTATCCCGATGTTACTCAAGAAGTTAGGAGTTAAAGATATTATCGAGCTTAACTGCGAAGTGACCGGAAGATTCGCTCATAACCCTGAGCCGTTGGCTGTAAACCTTGTCGACACTTGCGCCAAAGTGAAAGAATGTGGCGCCGACCTCGGCATCGTCGTTGACCCTGACGTCGACCGTCTCGCGTTCATCAATGAGAAAGGTGAGATGTACGGCGAAGAATACACTCTTGTTACTGTCGCTTCATACATTCTTGAACATAAGAAAGGCAACACGGTGTCTAACCTCTCTTCAACACGTGCTTTGCGCGACGTGACCAACGCTGCTGGCGGACAGTATTCAGCTGCTGCAGTGGGTGAGGTTAACGTGGTGGCAAAGATGAAGGAAGTGGGCGCTGTCATAGGCGGTGAAGGCAATGGTGGTGTCATCTATCCTGAGATTCACTATGGTCGCGACGCTCTCGTCGGTGTCGGTTTATTCCTGACATATCTCGTTGAGAATCATTGCACTGTGTCGGAACTCAAGAAGAAATTCCCTCTGTATTATATGTCGAAAAACAAAATCCAGCTCACTCCTCAGACAGATGTTGACGGTATCTTGGCGAAGCTTGCCGATAAGTTCAAGAACGAGCAGGTGACCACCATCGATGGCGTGAAGATCGACTTCGCTGACGGCTGGGTGCATCTCCGCAAATCGAATACAGAGCCGATCATCCGTGTCTATTCTGAAGGCAAGTCAGAAGCTGAAGCCGACAAGTTGGCACAGATGATGCTTGATGAGGCGCACAAACTGATGTAGTTTGGAGTACCAAACTAAAAATAATATAATGAAGGGTAAACATCATAGAAGGAGCTACAAATACCATGCGATAACGTTCAAATTGTCGCAAGGTCAGTATCGGTCGCTCAAAAACTACTGCAAGGCGCGTAGAACCACGCCTATCAAGTTGATTAAGAAAAACATTGAGCGGTTCATCTCACACTATGAATATGGTGTGCCGGAGGAGCTGTATCTCTGTGAGAATCAATTGAATCTCTTCGATGAGATCAATGATTGAACGGAACTCTGTTTTTAATTGAGCGACCAAGCGTCACCTCGTCGGCAAACTCCAAAGCATCGCCGACAGAGATGCCTTTCGCGATGGTGGTAATCTGTCCTTCAAAATGCTTTAACATCTTGAAAATGTAATAGTTGGTGGTGTCGCCTTCAATAGTGGCTGGCAATGCCAAAATGATTTCTTTAATGTCTTCGTTGATGCTTCTATCGACTAACTCCTTGATTCTTAAATCGTTAGGAGAGATGCCGTTTATTGGGTCGATGACGCCGCCTAAAACATGGTAAACGCCGTTGAACGAGCCGGTTCTCTCAATGGCCATCACGTCTCGCATGTCGGCTACAACGCAAAGTAACTCGTTGTTTCTCTTCGGGTTGGAACAGATAGAGCATTGTTCCTCGTCGCTGATATTGTAGCAGCGTTTGCACAAAACAATGTTGTTGCGCATGTTGAGCAGCGACTGTGAAAGCGAGTCGGTGACCATTTTTTCCTCGCCGAGAAGGTGCAAGGCGAGCCTTAAGGCAGTTTTTCGCCCGATTCCGGGTAACTTCGAAAGTTCATCGACCGCTTTTTCCAATAAAACCGAAGAATATTCAGCCATACAAAACATTTTTTGCAAAAATACGTTATTTTATTGTTATTTTTGCAAAAAAATTAAGTCATGAAACGCATTTGTTTGATTATAGCTTTATTTGTTTTCACTTTCGGTGATGTTTTCGCTCAGAATAAGAGCGACAACAAAGGCCGTCGTCAGGGTGAATGGATTGAGTATCATGAGAATGGTAAAGTGAGAATGAGAGGCAGTTTTAAAGATGGTTTTCCGGTGGGAGATTTCTATTTTTATGACGAATACGGTGATCTGAAAGCGAAGAAAGTGTTTTCAAACAATGGCGCTGATGCAGAGACGACGGTGTATTCCTCACAAGGCAGAGTGATAGCTAAAGGATTCTATCACAATAAGATACGCACTGGCGAATGGCGTTATTTTGACGAAAATTCAGAAAGACTAATACTTATTGAGACCTACGACAACGGTATCCTCGAAGGCTACAGCTGCGCATATTACGATTCAGGCGTGCCTCAATTTGAAGGCGAGTATAGAAACGGTGTCAAATCAGGAGAATGGAAAACCTACGATCCTGATGGAAATCTGATTTCAGTCGACAAATACGGTCTGCCAAATCAATAATATTCGCAGAACTTCAGATAATCTTCCATATTCTGACGGCCGTATTTCTCGGCTAACTTGAAGTAATAACACGCCATAGCGTAATCGTTCTGGCGTCTGTAAATCAAACCGATGTTGAAATATGGGTCGGCATAATCAGGCTTAATCTCAATTGACTTGTTCCAATCCTTAAATGCCAGGTCGTTTTTGAAATTGTTGCTGTAGGCGCATCCGCGGTAGTAGTAAGCCTCGTAATTGTTTTCGTCATATTTGATGGCTTTGTTGAACAGCTCGATGGCTTCGTCATATTGTGAAGTGTACAGATAATCAATGCCATTGTCGAGATACATCCTCGATTTCTCCGGGTTAGAACCGCAACTGACCATTAAAAAAGCTAACGCAATACCTGCAAAAATCAATGTCTTTTTCATATTCAATCTATTAGAAATAAATCCAATGCCATTTCCATTCGTTGCCGGTGTTGTATTCGACTGTCGGGAACGGCAATTTGAAAATGTTCAATACTTTAAACGTGTATTTTAAAAATTTATTGTTTGTCGGAATCTTAGTAAAATCAACATCTAACGAAAAATAGAACTGCCTTTGGCGTTCGTAATGGGGGATGGGCTTGCCGTTGTGCTCCGTAGCGTTGTAAAAACCGCCCGTCATGCCCGTTGCGCCATATCCGAACGCGAAGTTGAGCCATGCCGGAAACTTGCTTTCATGATTGAGTAACAACGACTTAATGTTAAACGATGCCCAATATGTCTGTCCGTTGTAGTCTTTCAATGTCTGTTGTAAGACATTTGCTCCTAACAAATCC
>Ga0310696_10006005_pt1 | contig 14515 bp, 18 predicted proteins | sample AusTroGonzalo_MG_4_FD_203885 | JGI IMG/M metagenome (GOLD analysis project Ga0310696, IMG submission 203885) | Bovine rumen microbial communities from tropical cattle in Woodstock, Queensland, Australia - Gonzalo_02 (v2) (version 2) | ecosystem: Host-associated > Mammals > Digestive system >...
GTCTGCCCTGACTCCATAGAGCCTGATTTTGGCAAAGAGCTTAGAGTACATCTTTGCCGGACCCCACATGCCCTCGGAATTGACCTTGATATTTGACTGCCCGTAATTGGTGTCTCCGAATCCGATGCCGATGCCGTAATTCGCGTTGGTGGTCGTCCGGGTGTAAAAACCTGCGTATGGTCTCAGCCCGTCGGCGCCGATGATGCTCTCCGCGATCGTGCCGAAGGGCTGGCCGTTATAGGATCCCCCGTAAAAGGTCTCTGTGTCCAGCAACCCGATGATACTGGTGGTCCGGATCAGATACTCCTCCTTCCCTGTCCGGTCCACGCTCGTGACGTAGAATTTCCCCACAAGCTCATTGTTGGCGTACAGGCTCGCGGGCGTGCCGTATGGCACGGACCGTAGGATCTCTCCGGTGTCGTCGTAGCTGACGGTCACCTCCATCACGTCCGTGCACATCTCCTCTCCGATCAGGCTGACCGAGGTCTCCATCGTGACGTCGACGATGGTGTCGCCGTCGAACTGCAGCGTAGGCGCGGCGGGGTCCCCGATGACAAGAGCGTAATATGCAATCATGCCGGCCTCCTTATGTGTTTACCAGCTTGATGCCGCGTTCACGGGCTACGGCGACAAAATCGTCATATGTCGCCCGGGCGAACTCGCGGCCGTTGACGCTGAACGACGTCTTGTGCGTCCCGCCGGTCCGCTGGCTGCCCATGGCGGAGGTCATGGCCTCGAAAACGGCGTCGTGGATCGCCTCGATCAGGGCGTCTCCGTCCATCATGCCGGTGCCGCCGGACAGCTGCGCGGCCAGCTCGCCGGCCACCTTGGAGATCCAGCCGGTGTTGTGCTCCAGCGGGACCACGGCCTCCTTGCCGTTCTCGCCCACGCCGATCAGGCTGGCCTTGTCGAAAACGCCGCCCTTTGCGTACCATTGGATATCAAACCACGGGATCGATACGATATTGCCGACGTTTATCCATTTCCACGAGAAATGCGGCATTTTAGGCCTCGGGAAAGACCACTGGAAATTGAGCAGGTTCCGGATATTCTTAATGATCGATTTTAGGCTATTGTAAGCCTGCACAAACGGAGCCTTGAATCCGTCGAGGATGCTCTTGCCCCAGTTTTTTATAGTGGCCACAAAGCCCTGCAGCATATCATTGAAATTCGACAGTGCCTTGGTAAAGATGCCCTTGATGCTTTCAAATACACGCTTCCAGTAATCCGCGATCCTCGACCCGAACGTCTTGGCGGCTTCGGCCAGGTTATCCCAATTTTCGTACAGGGCTACGCCGATGCTGATCGCGGTCGCAATGCCGATGACCCAGGCTCCGATCCCACTGCTCAGAATCCCGATGGCCGCGGTGGCGATGCCGGCGATGGCGCTTATTCCGGCCAGCGCCGCGGAGAACAGTTTGATTCCCGCAGTCACTGCGATGATGGAGACGAGGATGGCTCCGATGGTTTTCTCCGTCGGTGTCAGAGTGGCGAGCCACTCCTTAAAGGTCATATCGCCGCTGATCAGCTTGGCCAGGTTCTCAAACTTCTCGGCGACGTAGCTGATCAGCTTGGCCACCAGCTCCAGCGCGGCCGGCAGCGCCTTGTTGATCGTCCACACGGCGAGAGGCTCCAGGTACCGCTTCCACACGGCGCCCAGCACCTGGCCCACGGAGGACGCGAAACGCACGATCGCCTCCTTGAGGCTCTCCCAGGCGGCCTTGAGCCGGGTGAAGTCCAGCTTCGCCCGGAAGGATTCCCAGGCAGCCTTGAGGCCCTCCAGCTTCTTCTGCAGCCAGCCGATGCTGTCCCCGGCCTCCTCGGCTTCCGCGGCGCCTTCCGTGATCGGGTTTTCGCCGCCGCCTCCGCCTCCTCCTCCGCCGCCTCCGCCTCCGGAGTTCTGGGCGTCATTGAGGATGGTGAGGGTGTCGAAGCTCAGGGTCTTGAGGGCCTCTTTCTGCTTTTTGGCGGCTCCGCCGCTGGCGTTCTGGGCCTCGGCCAGGTCGTCCATGGCGTCGGCCGTGTCGGCCACGCCTGCGGAAACGCCGGCCCACTGCCATTCCTTGCCGGCGACACTGCCGCCGAACACGTTGGCGATGGCCTGCGCCACTTTGCTGGCCATGGTGGCGATCCCGGCCAGCGCGCTGCCGATGGCGTTGAGCACCGGCAGCAGGACCGTTCCGGCAGTCCGCACCGCGGCGCCGAACTGCTCCTTAACATCGCCCAGGGCGTTGCTCAGCTGCTGCATGCGGCCCGTGGGCGTGGATGCCAGGGCGGCGTTCATGCCGCCGACCCGGGCGCCGACGATCTGAGCCAGCAGGGCGGCCTTGTCCGCCTCCGTGCCGAACTGCATGACCTTCTTCTGGGCATCCGTAAAGGTGAAGCCCATCCGCTGCAGCGCGGTGATCTGGCCGTTCATCGCCTTCCCGAGCGCGGTGGCCATGGACGTCGTGTTCTCGGTGCTGACGTTGAAGCCGCCCTGTTTGACGGCCAGGTCGTTCATCAGCGGGATCAGCGTCCGGAGGCTGTCAGAAGTCTTCACAAAGCCGGCCAGCTGCTGAGCGCCGGCGAGAGTCGCCTCGTCTCCGACGATGCCCAGCTCCTGCTGCGCCGCAGCGAGATCGAGAATGCTCTGGATCTCGCTGTTCGACGCCTGCATGGTGTTGCGCATGACGGTGGCGAGCTTCATCTCCCCTTCCGCCTGCTCATCATAGGCCGCGGCGGCCTCCTTGGCCGCATTGGCAATGGCGCGGATCCCCAGACCCACGCCCACGGCGCCCAGCACGGTCTTCAGGCCGCGGGCCGCCGATGTCATCATATTGCACGAGCGCGAGACGCTCTGCTGCATCCCGCGCATGGATCGCGAGGCCTTGTTGGCCTGCTTGGTGATCGCGCTGAAGTCCGCACCGGCGCGCACCATTAGGTTTTTAACTACAGCCATATCAAGCCTCCGTCCCTCCGAAAAGCCTGTTCAGCGCCTGAACCTGCGCAAACATGGCCTCGTCGCTCATCTCTTTCTTCTGGACATCCTTGGGGAATAGGCTCTCGAACTTCGGCGCGTACTTGCTGCCGATCATCGCCCGGACCAGCGACGCGAGAGTGTAGGCTTTCGCCCTGTACATCCTCGCGTCGTCCTCCAGCGCTACGGCGAATGCCTTGACATACACCGACAGCTCCCGGGGCGTCATCGCCCAGAATTCATGCTGGCGCACCCCGATCCGGGCAGCCACCTGCAGACTCTCCGTCAGATATCCGGGTTTATAGGGTCCTCGTCGGCCTCTTCAGCCTCCGGCTCGGCCTCGGCTGCCGCCTCAGCTGCGTCGGGGAATGAGTAGGCGACGGCGTCGCCCACGGCCTGGGTCACCAGCTGCATCGCCTCGAACACCGGCAGCTCCTGCAGCCAGCCGCGGACCATGGGCCGGGTGATATCCGGCCGGTTCTCCGCGATCATGAGCCACAGCAGCAGCGTCATCATGTCGTAGCGCTGCAGCATCTTGTCGAAATCCTGCAGGCCGCACCCGGAGATAGAGGAAAACCGCTCCAGGACCTGGTGCGTGATCTTCAGGAACCAGGTCCGGCCGCCCAGCTCGACGGCGGGTACCGTCCGTTCGGTCTTCTTGTCGTCCATGGGCCCTCCTTATCAGGCGGAGGTGGAGGCAGCCAGCACGGGCTGACCGCTCACGAGCAGGGTCGCCTCAAAGGTGACGCCGCCCTCCAGCTCGGCGCCGGTAACGAACCGGCTGACGCCCGCGGTGAACGTCCAGGTCTTGCCGATCTTGGCCGGGAATACGATGGTGCAGGCGACGGTGTTGCCGCTCTCGAGCAGGCTGTACATCTCAGCCTGGCCGGCGTCGGAGCCATCCATGAAGCCGCTGACGGTGACCTCTCCGCCGTCCTTGAAGCCGGGTACTTTCTCACGGTAGCCGCTGGCGTTGTCCAGGGCGGTCAGGTCGACAGTCTCCGCGCTGATCTCGATGCCGTTGATGGTCGTCAGACCGCCCACGGCTTTGCTGTTGACATTCAAAACAGTGCCAACTGCTCTGGATTTGGACATATCAAAACCTCCTTATGTGTCCGACTTGGACACAATTTCAGATGCACCCCGCGCCGGAGTGCTTCAGCTGGTTGATGATCGGGCGCAGGCCGGTGGGAAACGGAGCTTCGTCACCGACCGCGTCCCTGTGGTCGTAGTAGTGCAGCGTCAGCGAGTGGACGGCCAGCGTGTAGAGGGGCGTGGCCACGGAGGGCTCGGGGATCCCGGCGCCCTCCAGGTAAGCCTTGGCGGCCGGCATGAACTCGTGCTCGATCCGGCCGTCCGGGTCCTCGTCGACGTGCATGTAGTCAAGGCAGGCGCGGAGGGCCGCAGCCGCGGCCGCCTCCGCCTGCGCGCTCTCCTGCGCCGTCATGGGTCAGATCAGGCCGAAGTGGCGGACTTGGGGATCTTGGCCACCACGAAGCCGTCCTTCACCACCACGTTGCCGCCGACCATGGCGTCGCCCAGGATCGCATACATGCGCTCGATGGCCTTCACGCTCTCGTCGACGCGGATGGTGTAGTCTCCGAAAAGGCCCAGCAGGTAGTTCATCGGGTCGCCGTACACAGCGGTGAGCTTGTCGGCGCCGGAGTAGGCGGCCTGCTCGGTGCCGTCGATGGCGGTGAGGTTGGGATCCAGCAGGTAGGGCACCAGCATGCCGCCGTCGGCGATGACGCCGCGGTTGGCCTGGCCCTGCTGCGGAGTGATGGCGAACAGCCGGCCCTTCTCATTGGTGCCGCGGAGGGCGCCCAGGGCCTTCAGGTCGGTCTTGTTCAGGAACAGCATCGCGTTCCCACCGGCCTCGTAGTCGTTGCCGTAGGCGAAGTACAGGTTGTTGAGCAGCTGCTCGTCGACCTTGCCGGCGCCGGTGGCCACGGTGGCAGCCACGGTGGCGATGATGGAGGCGTTGGCCTTGTTGGTTCCGTTCTGCATGCCGTAAATGACATGAGAGCCCTCGCTGTCGCCCTTCAGGATCAGGGCGGCGATCTTGTTGCGCAGGGCGCGGAAGGCCATCTGCTGCACCTTCTGCATGTACGCGGCGGGGCTCAGCCGGGCGATGTTGCGGTCAACGAAGCTGGTGACAGAGACCTCATAGGGCTTGATCACGCTGATGCCGAAAGAGGGGTCGTGGGCGGTGCGGGCGGCGCCGGCCGTGCTGGCGGGCGCGCCGACTTCCGTGGCCTGATCAGAGATGGCGTAGGGCTCCTCCCAGCCGGACAGGCCGGTCATGTCCTGCACGCGCACCAGGTCCACCAGGGTGCTCTGGCCCAGACCGTCGTTGATCTGAGAGCCGGCGCCGATGGGCTGGGCGATGGTGCCGGAGAACAGAGTGCCGTCTCCATCGGAGTTGCGCAGGCCGCGGCGGATCTCGTCCACAGAGAACTTGACCTCCTTGCCGTTGCGCAGGGCGCTGGCGCGCTCCTCGGCCATATCGCGCACCTCAGCCTCGCTGGGCTGGCGCAGGTCGATGACGCGCTCCTGCTCGGTGATCAGGTTCTGCACGCGGGTGATCTCGGCATTGAGGTTGCCGATCTTCTCCATGGCGGAGTCGTACTCAGCCTGGTTGTTGGCCTCGAGGGCGGCCTGCGCGGCATTGAGCGCGGCAGTGCGGTCCGCGGCCAGAGCGATGAGCTTTCTCTTCATTTTTTCATCCTCCGATAAAAAGATTTTTATATCAGCGGCAGGCCGCGTGATATCAGGAATTGTCGGGACCGGAGCCCCGGCTTAAAAGGAACGACAGGGCCACCAGGCCCACGCCTGCGGCGATGATTCCCGCGGGCAGGTAGATCATCCCGGCGCCCACGGAAACGGCAGCCAGGCCCGCCAGGAACGTCAGGGCGACGATCATTCGGCCTCTCCTCCGTTCCCGCTGTTCGCGCGTTCGCGGCTCAGCTCACGCCAGTCCTGCAGGGGGACATAGTTCAGGCTGGCGTAGTGGTCATCGCCGCCGTCCACGTCCGGCATGTCCTCCAGCTCGCGGATGTCGTTGACGCTGAAGGCGCCGCTCTCGCGCATGACGCGGTACCACGCGCCGCGGCTCTGGTAGTCACCCCGGAGCTCGTTCATCAAATTGCCGCGGATCCGCAGCCCTTTGGTGATGTCCTGGGGCGTGAGCAGCTTGTAGATCAGCTCCTGCTCCCAGATCACGGCGTTCGGGTGGAGAGTGCCTACGACGTACTCGATGGCGTTCTGCTCGTTCGAGCTATAGGACTGCTTCCCGGCCTGGAGCTTGTACAGAGGGACTCCGAAGAACCGCGCGAGATCTTCCACGCTCAGGGCGCTCTGTTCTACGAACTGCGCGTCCCTGTTGGAGATGCTCAGGGGCTTATAGTCCAGGCCCATGTCCAGCACGGCGATGCGCTGCGCGTTCGCCGGTCCGGCGTGGCGCTTCTCCCACTCCTCGCGGATCCGGTCCTTCTTACTGATCACCCGCTGCGTCCCGTCCTCATTGACGACGGTCACGTTGCCGGCGAGATCCGAGTCGGTGCGCAGGATCCCGGAGGGCTGGCCGCCGTTCTGGTAATAGCTCGCGCTGTACTCCTGCGCGGCTTTCCCGGTCCGGATGACTTCCTCGGCGCGCTCCAGGTACCCGATGCCGCGGATGCCGTCCCGGGAAAACGCGGTGGCGTGGACCACGTCCATGCGCCCGCAGACGATCGACTCTTGAGTGAACGGGTGGCGCAGGGTATAGCGCAGCGAGCCGTCGCTCATGATCTCCACATTCCAGAGCCCCCGGGGGATCGGAACGATCTCCAGCGGCCGCAGGGACGCCCGGTCCCTCCGGATCCATGCCACGCCGTTCCCGTTGCTGACGCGCTCCGCCTCCAGCTGCTTGCGCATGGTGAAAGGGGTCTGCCAGGGATTCGGCCGGACCTGGAGCAGCTCGGTGACCTCGTGGTCCACGCGGTTGCGGGCGCTGTCGTAAACGTAGAACGGCATCTTGCCGATCGAGTCCGATAGGATATCGATGCAGCGGCTCACCGTGGAGAGCTTCATGGCCGCGTCCTGATCCGTGCGGACGTAGCTGCCGCTCAGACCCAGAGAGGTGACCGTGGTGGCGTTCTCCGTCTTGGGCGCATCCCTCGGCGCCCTGCCGGCCGTCCGGCCCAGGGAGGCGAGGCCTCGTTCCAGTCTGTTCATGACTTCACCTCATCCTCTCGAGCTCGATGGCAGCCTGCAGCTTCCAGTTATCAGTCAGGCGCGCCTCAGACGGCGCTGTGGGAATTTCTTCGGTCACGGGGTGCCCCGGGACGGCAAACGCGATCCCGGCGCGGACAGCCTCCTCGTAGCGCTTCAGGAGATCCCGGGGCGGGGCGCTCAGCCCGGCCGCGTTGCTCACCCGGATGCCGCTGCCGATCGGCAGCGCCGAGGCCTGCTCCTCGTCCAGGTCGAGGTACCCGTCGATCAGGCCCAGCTCCAGCGCGTCCTGCGCCGGCATGTAGGTGCTGTCGTCCACCAGCTGTTCCAGCTTCCTGCGGCTGGTCTTTCCGGCGCACTTGACGGCGTAGCCGTTGATGATCGACGCCTTGACACTGTCCAGGAAGTTCTGCAGCTGGCGCGCCCCGTCGTTGTTCAGGTAATCATCCACGTAGGCCGCCGGCTGGTGAATCATGATCTGCGCCACAGGGGAAGCCAGGACAAGATCGCAGCCGCACATGACCGTGGTGGCCGCGCTGGCCGCCATGGCGATGATGTGGGCCTCGGTGCTGGCCCTGCAGGCCTGGAGCAGGCCGTAGATCTCAAACCCCGCCCAGACGTCGCCACCCGGGCTGTTGATCTCGAGGATCAGGTCCTCGCCCGCGGGAAGATCGCGGATCGCGTCGCGCACGGTCTTCGGGCTGCAGCACTGGATGCCGAAAAACTCATACAGCCAGACCCAGTCGTCGCTCACGATCTCGCCGAACATTTCAATCGTCATTGTTGAAAACCTCCTCCGTCTGATAGTCCAGCCGCACGGTGTACATCCGGCGGAAATAGCCCACTTCGCTCTCGAACAGGTCCGGAGAGGACTGCGTCGCCTCCGCGTCCTCGATCAGGATCCGCCCCTTCGGGCCCGGGTCCGTATCGTCCCGCGGCGTGGCGAAGATCTCGCCGCGCATCTCCCGGATGGCCAGCTTCGTCCTGGCGCACAGCAGCTGCAGGCCGCGGAAGGTGGTGGACACGAGGTGCAGGGTGCCGCTCCAGCTCTGGAGGCCCGTGTCCTCGGTCAGGGCCCGTTCCTCGCCGTCCGAGTCGGGCGAGTAAAAAGCGAACGGCGGCCGCACGTCCTTCTTCGGCTGCAGCACGCTCACCTTCCCGGCCAGTGCCGGGATCGCCTGCAGAGCCGCCTCCAGGGCGAACTCCGGGCTCAGCCTCCCTTCCATATCTTGTCCATCTCCTTCGTCATGGTTTCGATCATAGCCTTCTTGGCCGGCTCGCTGGCGCTCTCGCCGCCCTCGCGCATGTAGTGCTGGCCCTCCACCTTCTGCGACGGGACGCGCATGCCGGTGTCCTCGTAATAAATCCGGTGCCTTGTGCGGGTGCCCTTGCGCGTCTCATAATCCTCAGACAGGAACTTCACGTAAATCGTGGACCCGCCGGGCGCCCGGGCGAGAAACCCGAATTCGACGGAGTTGGGGTAGTAGGCATAAGGGCTCTTGCCGCCCAGGACGCCGGGGTGTTTGATGGGCTTCTGGAGCGAGGCGTTGGCATCGGCTCCGCCCTTGATCGTTATCTCCCGGACCTTCTTCCCCTTCTTGGAGCTTCTCTCGGTCTTGGTCGCTATGGATTTTCTCAGCATGCCCGAGACATGCGGGGTCCCGGCTTTGATGGTGCGCTTCACGACCTGCGCGGCTTTTGAGGTCCCCTTGTTCAGAGCCTTCTGCGGAGACTTCCCGAGCCGGTCGAGGATCATGTACATGCCCATGACTTCCTTGTAGTCGAAGTCGATCCGGAACGAGCTCATCGCCACACCTCGGCGACTTTGATTTGCTGATAGACCCGGTCGGCGCCCAGATCGATGGGCGGAGACATCGGCCGGTAGATCTTCTCGCCGCAGACGATCCGCATCGCGGTGACGTCCCGGTCCCATGTCCGGCGGCGGATCTTCACGTTGTGGGTGACTTCGTTCTGCTCCTGGCCGGCGGCGTAGAACTCCCGGCTGCTGATCGTCCGGACGGAGGCCCAGGTGGAGAAAACCTCCTCCCAGTTGTCGTCCTCGGCAAACTGAAAGTCGCCGACGATATCAACCTCGCCTATATACCGTTCAAAGTGCACCCGGCGGTCCAGTTCGCCGGCGTCGTCGAATTTTGCCATTCCAGCCCTCCCTGTGTCCAAGTTGGACACATTACATGCTCCAGCTGTCGTCCTCCAGCCGGTCCGACAAGGTCGGATTGTTCCGGCGGATCAGGGCCCGCGCCAGGGCGTCCATCGCGGCCGCCACCGGGTCGATCCGCTGTGTGTCGTCCTTGTGCTTCTTCGAGAGCTTGATATCGCCGTAGTTGTTCACGATCTCCACGGCGTTGGCCAGGCACCAGAGCGCCAGGCCGCTCTCCTCGAGGATGATCTTTCCCTGGAGAAGCAGTTCGCGGAAGCCCTTGGCCGCCAGGTTCTGGCCCGCGCAGGTCTGAGAGATCTCCACGCACCAGTCCTCGTTGTTCATCCGCTCGCAGAGCTTAATGGCCAGGTCGGTGGCGTTGTGCCCGTCGTAGCAGACCTCCAGCACGTTCCAGTGGTGGAGCAGCTGCCCGGCCTCGATCCAGGCGTCGACGTAGCTGTTGTCCGTCACGTCGCCCGGCGTCAGTGTGCACCAGCCCCGCTGGGCCCAGGCCCTGTACTCGATCCGATCGCTGTGCTCGTGCCGGATGGCCGCGCCCTCCGGGAGGAACCCGTGCATCCTGATGGCCACCCGGCCGTCCGGAAGCAGGAACACGGCCGCCACGCCGGAGAGGTCGATCCGCTTGCCCAGGTCGAAGCCGACCCAGCACTCCAGCCCGTCGGTGAGCTCTGCGAACTTCTCCGGAGGGACCATGGCCTTCCGGGCCAGCTCCATGCAGTTCTCGTCGAGGTACCGGTTCTCGGCGCCGGTCTGCCAGTTGTTCATCCGGCGGGTGAGGAACTGGCGGATCTTCGTGGCGTCGTTGCTGCCGTAGGCCGCGGTGTACTCGCTCTCGATCTCGGCCATGAGGATCCGGCTGTAATCATTGTCGACCCGGAAGCAGGGGTTCGGCTTGCACCACTGGCTCTTGTCGTGAGGGTCGGCGCCTTCCGGCAGTTCCCGGATCATTACGAAATACCGGTCGTCCCGGACAAGGCCGTCCAGGATCCGCTTGGCGTAGAGCTCCTCCCTGAAGCAGGGCTTGTTTTCCGCGTCGTCGCCGGCCGTCGTGATGCACTCGAGCAGCGGCTGCCAGCGCTTGCCGAAAGAGTTCAGGCCGATATCGTAGATCGTCGACGTCGGGTGCGCGTGGTACTCGTCAACGACGAAAAGCGTCGGCGCGCCCGAGTCCTTGTTTTTTGTGTCCTTGGAGAGGGCCCGCATCCGGCCGCCCAGCGTGCGGTGCTGCACGGGGTTGGCCTTCGGGATAACCAGCTTCCGCGCGATCTTCGGGCTGGCCGCGGCCATGTCCCGGGCGTCGCCGAAAACCCGCATCGCCTGCCCGCGGTCCACCGCGGCGCACTCCACTTCCGGAGATCTCTCGTACTGTGCCAGCTCCGGCTGGTAGGGCGGGTAGATCGCGTCGGCGCACATGTGATAGAGGCACTGCCCGGACTTCTCGGTGCTTTTGAAATTTCCGCGGGCCCGTTTGTTGTAGGTCCGGTTATATCGGCGGATTCCCGTGTCCTTGTGGACCCAGCCGTAGACGCTGCCCAGGTCGAAGATCTGCCAGTCCTGCAGCTGGATCGGCTGGCCGGCTTCCGGGCCGCGGATCTGGATGCACAGACCGTACCACCGGAGGATCCGGTCGGCGCGGGTGGTGTCGAACACATAGGGGAAGTCGGGATCCCCGACGCGCTCCAGATCGTCCAGGTGCCGCTGGCAGGCCGCGATCTCGTAGGGACAGCACATATCATGCAGCCGCCCGCGGGTGACCTGCTTGGCGTACATCGTGACCGGGTGCGTCAGGATCTTGTCCCGGCCGGGCATATCAGGATCTCGGGACCGTGACGGTGAGCTGGCGCTCGGCCAGATACGCGGCCCGGTCCCTGGCGCACCGGATATACTCGCCCACGTTCACCGACCTGTTGAGGACCATGTCGAAGTAGGGCGAGATGCACTGACACAGCTCCGTGTCGGCGATCTCCTGCAGATACGTGCCCTCGCCCGGCTCCAGCAGCTCGCTCCAGCGGTCGGTCGGCGGCGTGTATTTGAACTTCTTCAGGCCCTTATAGATGGCCGCCGTCGGCACATCCGACAAATCCATCGGCAGCACGAAGCCGTTCACGCCCGGGACCACGCCCATCTCGAACGCGGAAGGGAAGTCGGTCACGATCACCGGCGTGCCCACGCTGAGCGCCTCGCCGACCACGTAGGGCTCGCCCTCGGCGTCGCTCAGCTGCACCATGTAGTCGGCGGCCGCCATCAGGTCCACCACGTCCAGCCGGCGCGGCCGCTGGATCACGTATGGGCTCCGGAAGGTCGCGGTGCTGTCGGAATAGACGTCCCAGACGAACGGGATCCCCGCCTTCTCCAGGATGTCCGCGAACTTGTCGATCCGCCTGATGCCCTTCTCGGGCGCCATCCGCGTGGCGCTGATCAGCCGCAGTATCTTCCTGGGCTCGGAAACGATCAGCGGGTTGAAACTGAGCTCGGGCTTCACTCCGGTCAGCTCTTCGTAGGCGTCGCAGACGATCTGGCTGACGCCGATTACCCGCGTGACCTTCGGCAGCTCCGGAGGGCGGAGCCCCATCGCCTTGTAATCGCCGTGCACCACGAGGAAATACTCCTTCGCGTCGACGTGGTCGATGATGTTGGCGTCATAGCAGAAAAAGGCCTTCTCGCACTCGAACCGCTGGCCGGTGTACCGCACGCAGCGGACCACTTGCTCCAGCCTCCGCAGCTGCTGCTCGTCGGCCCTGGTGTAGACCACCACGATGTCGTGATCGGCGCCGTACTTCTTGCCGATGGACCACAGCCAGGTCTCGATGCCGCCGATCGGCATGAGGACTGAGTAGTAGAACAGGTTTTTATACACAAGGATCGCTCCCGTCATAAGATATCGGCGTCGGGCGACAGCCCGAACAGCCTGCCGGAGCTCTGCAGCTCCCGGAAGAATCGGTCCTGGATCTGGGACCACGCCGCCGCCTCGGATGTGCTGCCGGTGCGCAGCGCGCGCAAAACGTGCTGGACCGCCCGCAGGTATTCCTGCTCGGCGATGATGTACCTCGCAAACGAATCGACCGAGCTCTTAACGAGGGTTCCCCTCCTGACGCACTCCGGAGCCAGCTCGCACCACCTCCGGACCAGGTTCTGGTCCAGATAGGCCGGAGGGTCGGGAACTACCCCCCCCCCCCGCTGCTCGAGAGGCATTCTCCGAATCAGGCATCCAGCTGCTCCGCCTTTCTCCCTGTCAGGGTCTCCCAGCGCCGGATGATCACGGCGGCGTAGCGTTCGTCCTTTTCCATGCAGTAGGCCCGGCGCCGGAGCTCCTCGCAGGCGATGACCGTGGTGCCGGACCCGGCAAACAGGTCAAGCACCCTGTCGCCCTGGACCGTGCTGTTCCCGATCTGATAGGCGAACAGCCGCACGGGCTTCATGGTGGGGTGTTCCAGACTCTTCGTGGGGCGGTCGAACTCCATCACGGTGGACTGCTTACGGTCCGAGTGCCAGGTGTGGGCGCCCTCATCCTCCCAGCCGTAGACGCAGGCCTCGAAGATCTTCCCGCCGGCCTGTCCCTCCAGGCACGGCTCATGCTGCCAGTGGTAGTCCTGGCGGGAGATCACAAAACTGTTCTTCACCCAGACCAGGCACTGCCGGACCGTCATGCCGGCGCGCCGGAGAGCCAGCCGGAACTCCAACGCCGGGTCTCCATCCGGATGCCAGATGTAGAACGTGGCGCCCGGGCGCATGACCGACTTGGCGTTGTTGAAAGACGTCTCCAGGAACTGCAGGAACGGCTCGCCGGTCAGGTCGTCGTTCTCGATCTTCAGCGCGTCGCTGGTGCCGCCGGTGTAGTCCACCCCATAGGGCGGATCGGTCAGCAGCAGGTCGGCCGCCTGGCCGCCCATGAGCCGCTGCACATCATCCGGGACGGTGGCGTCACCCACCAGCAGCCTGTGATCTCCCAGGGCCCAGAGCGTTCCGGAGCCGACGCGCTCGCCCTCCCGGGGCTCGGGATCGAAGCCCTCGTCCTCATACGGCTCCTGCGGCAGATCCAGCATGATGTCTCCGGAGTCGAAACCGGTGACTGCGATATCAAAGCCGGAGTCCCGCAGCCGGATCAGCTCCGCGCTCACCATAGCCCTGTCCCAGCTGGCGTGCTCGGCCAGGCGGTTGTCGGCCAGGATAAACGCCCGGCGCTGCTCGTCGGTCAGCTGCTCAGCCAGCACACAGGGGACCTCGGTCATTCCCTCGGCGACGGCTGCCTCGAGGCGGCCGTGCCCGCAGATGACATCGCCCTCGGCGTTGATCAGCAGCGGGATCAGGAACCCGAAGGTCCTGAAGCTGGTCCGCAGCTCCTCGATCTGCTCGGGGCTGTGGATCCTGGCGTTGTGCTCATAGGGCTTAAGGGAGCCGACCGGCCGCCTCTCCAGCTTGTCGGGCATCCAGATATCACTCATCGTCCCATCTTCCTTTTGTACGGGTATTTCTGCGCGAGCGCCCTCAGCACTTTGGTCCTGGTGCTATGCCGGTAGTCATTCGCCGGGGCGGCCTTCCTGCGGGCCTCCATGGCTCGGTCGAACGGCTCACGGAAAGCAAGGTAGGCGGCACAGCTGTCGTGACAGACCGCGGTCCGATCCTGGCACCTCAAACAGGGCGACTTCATGCGAAAAGATCCGCGTCTGGATCGTACTCATCCTGCTCCGCCATCCGCTTCGCAAGGCGGACCCGGCTCTCCGGAGTCAGCCCCAGTTTGGAGGCATAGGCGAGCAGATCGCGCTCGATGGCCTGCAGCTCTCCGGACAGGCTGACCATGGTCTTCAGCATGGCGTTGGACGGCTCCTCGGCGTACTGCCGGCGGCGGTCCAGGTACAGTGCCTGCAGGTCGTCGCGCCTGGCCAGCTTCGCGCAGTAGATTGCGAGCGCGTCGGTGTCCAGGATGTCGATGATCTCCAGCCCGTCCATGTCGCGGAGGATCCGAGACCAGTGCTTTCCCGCCGCCTTGTCCTGGATGATCAGCTTCGGCTTCTTCGGCCGCCGCGCCGGAGACACGGCCGCCTCCTGGCCGCTGCGGGCTTCGATCTCCGCCTTGGTCAGGTGCTTGCTCATGTTGTCCAGGCTCTTCACCGGCGTCGGCATTTCATAACCTCCAGGCTGATCGGGGAATTTTTCTCACAAAAGAG
>Ga0310696_10006006_pt1 | contig 14515 bp, 11 predicted proteins | sample AusTroGonzalo_MG_4_FD_203885 | JGI IMG/M metagenome (GOLD analysis project Ga0310696, IMG submission 203885) | Bovine rumen microbial communities from tropical cattle in Woodstock, Queensland, Australia - Gonzalo_02 (v2) (version 2) | ecosystem: Host-associated > Mammals > Digestive system >...
ATCATCGGCTCCCATACGGTCCTGTACAGCCAGGCCTACTTCGACTACGACTCCAAGAAGTCCGGCGGTTACACCTGCTCCCACCTGCGCTTCGGCCAGCAGCCCATCAAGGCCCCTTATCTGGTGAATACTCCCGATTTCGTGGCCTGCCACGTCCCTTCCTACCTTAAGAAATACGACGTCCTCAAGGGCATCAAGGAAGGCGGCACCCTGCTGCTCAACAGCCTCTGGGACGAGGAAGAGACCATCAAGAACATCCCGGACAATGTGAAAGCCATCATCGGCCGCAAGCACATCAAGGTGTATATCATCAACGCCACCAAGATCGCTGCCGAAATCGGCCTGGGCGGCCGTACCAACACCATCCTCCAGAGCGCCTTCTTCCGCATCACCGGTATCATCCCGGCCGAAGACGCCGTCAAGTACATGAAGGACGCCATCGTGAAGTCCTACGGCAAGAAGGGTGAGAACGTGGTGAATATGAACTACGCTGCCGTAGACCGCGGCGGAGAATACACCGAAATCAAGGTTCCCGCCGAGTGGGCCAACCTCACCGCCAAGTTCGAGAATCCCAACAAGGACCGTCTGGCTCCCGCCTTCGTGAAGGAAATCGCCGACATCGTGAACTCCCAGGCCGGAGACACCCTGCCCGTGAGCGCCTTCATGCCTTATGCCGATGGTACCATGCCGGCCGGCACCGCTGCCTTCGAGAAACGCGGCGTGGCCGTGAACGTTCCCGAATGGAATGCCGATAACTGTATCCAGTGCAACACCTGCGCCTTCGTGTGCCCGCACGCCGCCATCCGCCCGTTCCTGCTCACCGAAGAAGAGGCCGCCGCTGTTCCCGCCGGTGTAAAACTGGCTCAGGGAAAGGCCAACCTCAAGGATTACAAGTATGCCATCGCCATCTCCGTGGACGACTGCACCGGTTGCGGCAACTGCGTGGATGTGTGCCTGGCCAAGGACAAAGCCCTCTCCATGGTTTCCTACATCGACCATAAGGAAGACCAGGCAGCCTTCGACTACCTCAACAAGAAGGTGGGCTACAAGGAGTATGTGGACAAGAAGGCCAACATGAAGAACAGCCAGTTCGCTCAGCCGCTGTTCGAGTTCTCCGGCGCCTGCGCAGGTTGCGGTGAAACGCCCAACATCAAGACCATCACCCAGCTCTTCGGAGACCACATGATGGTTGCCAACGCCACCGGCTGCTCCTCCATCTACGGCGCTTCCTTCCCGGCCAGCCCGTACTGCACCAACGACAAGGGCCACGGTCCCGCATGGGCCAACTCCCTGTTCGAGGACTTCTGCGAATTCGGCCTGGGTATGAAGCTGGGCAGCGACCGCGCCCGCGAAACCGTGGCCAACACCATGAAGCAGGCCCTGGAATGCAGCTGCTGCAGCCAGGAAATCAAGGAACTGGCCGCCAAGTGGCTGGAAGCTCCCAAGGATCCCGCCGTTACCCGCGAGGTGGCCGACAAGATTGTCCCGCTTGCCAAGGACTGCGGCTGCGATACCTGCAAGAAACTGGTGGAATACCAGCACTTCATCCCGGCCCGCAGCCAGTGGATCTTCGGTGGTGACGGTGCTTCCTACGATATCGGTTACGGCGGTCTGGACCACGTGCTGGCCAGCGGTGAGAACGTGAACGTTCTGGTCCTGGACACCGAGGTGTACTCCAACACCGGCGGCCAGAGCTCCAAGGCCACTCCCGTGGGCGCTATCGCCAAGTTTGCCGCTTCCGGTAAGAAGATCCGCAAGAAGGACCTGGGCATGATGGCCATTTCCTACGGCTACGTCTATGTGGCCCAGGTGGCCATGGGCGCCAGCCCCGTGCAGTTCTTCAACGCCATCAAGGAGGCCGAGGCCTACGACGGCCCGTCCCTGATCATCGCCTACAGCCCTTGTATCAACCATGGCCTCAAGGCCGGCATGGGCCTGAGCCAGAAGGAAGAGAAACTGGCCGTAGAGTGCGGTTACTGGCACCTCTACCGTTACAACCCCGCCCTGGAAGGCACCGACAAGAACCCGTTCAGCCTGGATTCCAAGGAGCCCGACTGGACCAAGTTCCAGGACTTCCTCAAGGGTGAGGTCCGCTTCGCTTCCCTGTACAAGATGTTCCCGGAGAACGCCGAAGAACTCCTCCAGAAGACCGAGGAATTCGCCAAGGTTCGCCTGAACACTTACAAGAGACTGGCTGGCAAATAGTTGTAAAATCCTCTATTAAGAGGAAGGTGATATTTTCGGGGGCGTCGGCCTTTTCTTTAGCCCCCGGAAATATCACCTTCCTCTTATAAATTATATACTATTTAGAGAATACGTTGGAGAAGGTGTCGTTAGCCAGGTCGTAGGCGGCCTGGATACGGCGGGCATAGGGCAGGAAGGATTCGCCTTCCGGGGTAAGGGACAGTTCCCTGCCCCGCTGGAAGAGCGGAAAGCCCAGGGAGGACTCCAGGGAAGCGATTTGGGCGCTGACGGCAGGTTGGGTAATACCCAGGCGGCGGGCGGCGGCGGTGAAGCCTCCTTCGTCCACAACTGTCAAAAACGCACAAATTTTGCTGTCTGCCAGGGCCATAATGATATATCTTTACGCAAAATTAAGTATTTTTGTTTGGAAAAAGAAAAAATGTTCCTACCTTTGCGGTGTACTAATAAACTAATACACGTTAAGCGAATATTCAACTTTTAACATTATACTATTAGATGAAAAAGTTTATTCTTACTTTGAGCGCCCTTGCCCTGACGGCTGTCATGGCATTGGCACAGCAGCCCAGCCGCGAGCAAATGGAGGCCATGATCGCCCAGATGCCGCAGATTCCCACTTCAGAGGCCTATACCATCGGCCATCTGGACAACGGACTCACCTACTACATCCGTCACAATGAGCTTCCCGCAGGCCGCGCAGAATTCTACCTGGCCACCAACGTGGGCGCCATCGAAGAAGTCTATCCCGACCAAGACGGTCTGGCCCACTTCCTGGAGCACATGTGCTTCAACGGTACCGAGCATTTCCCCGGCAAGGCCATCCTGGATTATCTGCGTTCCATCGGCGCCGAGTTCGGCCGCAACATCAATGCGTCCACCGGTTTCGAAGAGACCCAGTACATGCTCAATAACATCCCCGTCCAGCGCGAGAGCGTGGTGGACAGCTGCCTGATGATCCTGGCCGACTATTCCCACTACGTCCTTAACCAGCCCGAGGAAATCGACGCCGAACGCGGTGTCATCATCGAGGAGCGCCGCACCCGCCGCACCGCCGACTGGCGCAGCATGGAGGCCGCTCTCCCCTACTACTTCGGCCCGGACACCAAGCAGGCCTCCTGCACCCTCATCGGCACGCAGGAACACCTGGAGACCTTCAAGCCGGAGTCCCTGGTAGCATTCTACCATACCTGGTACCACCCCGCCAACCAGGCCGTGATTGTAGTTGGTGACGTGGACGTGGCCCGCACCGAGGCAAAGGTCAAGGAAATCTTCGGCAGCATCCCCGCCAAGGAGAACTACCTCAAGAAGCCCATCCAGACCATTGAAAACCACGCCGAACCCCGCGTGGGCATCATCACCGATCCGGAGACCACTTCTCCTTCCATCGAACTCATCTGGCACAGCGAGGCCCTGCCCGAGAGCATCAACGCCACCTATACCGGCCAGGCTACGGAACTGCTGAAAGGCGTTATCAGCCAGGTCATGTACGAGCGTTTCAACGACATCACCTCCAAAGCCGGCGCTCCTTACATTTCCGGCAGCTTCTACGTTTCCTCGCTCATCTATGAGGACATCGACGCCGTGATGGGTAATGTCACCTTCAAGGAAGACAATATCATGGGCGGCTTCAAGGACTTCTACACAGAGCTCGTCCGCGTTAAGAAATACGGCATCACCGACGCCGAATTCGCCCGCGCCAAGGCCGAGATCCTCTCCATGTATGAAACCCGCGCCAACCGCGCCGAGACCCGCCAGAACGCCGAATTCGTGCGTCCTATCATCTCCAACTTCTTTGACAAGCAGCCGCTGGTAGAGCCCAAGGACGAACTCGAGTTCCTGCAGATGATCTTCGGCCAGCTCAACGCCACCGCCATCAACCAGGCTATCGCCCAGCTGTGGGACGGCCACAACAACATGGTCCTGGTGTACACCGGTCCCGAAAAGCCGGGTATCGCCACCCCCACCGCCGAGCAACTGCTCCAGGCCATGTCCGAAGTAGAGGCCTCTGACATCGCCGCACCCGAAGGTGAAGAGATCCCCGAAGCCTTCCTGGATCCTTCCAAACTGAAGGGTTCCAAGATCGCCAAGGAAGGCACCACCATCTACGGTGCCACCGAGTGGGTCCTCAAGAACGGCGTCAAGGTCATCGTCTATCCTACTGAGTACCAGAAAGACCAGATCCTCTTCAACCTGGTCAAGGACGGCGGCCTGTCCCTGGTTTCCACGGAAGACATTCCTTCCTTCGATGACAACATCTTCGGCCTGTTCCGGAACAACAGCGGTGTAGCCGGCTTCTCCGGCACCACCATGGCCAAGATGCTCACCGGCAAGAACCTGAGCGTCAATCCTTACTTCGACGCCCTGGAGAACGGTATCAACGGCAACAGCACAGTGAAGGACTTCGAAACCGCCATGCAGATGCTGTACCTGTACTTCACCCAGCCCCGCTTCGACGCCGAAGAGTGGCAGAACGCCATCGACCAGATCAGCGCCGTGCTGCCCAACCTGGCCAACCAGCCCAACTACAAGTTCCAGGATCAGCTGTACAAGACCCTGTTCGACAACAATCCCCGCCGCCAGATGATCTCCGAAGACATGGTCAAGCGCGCCAACCTGGCCGCCGTGGAGAAGAACTGGAAGAAGCTCTTTGCCGATGCCGCCGGTGCCAACATGGTCATCGTAGGTGACGTGAATCCCGAGGCCATCAAGCCCGTGATTGAAAAGTACATCGGCTCCCTGCCCAAGGGCAAGAAGGCCCTCAAGTGGGTAGATACCAACGAGGACTTCGCCAAGGGCAAGGTAGAGAACGTATTCAACGTGGATATGCAGACGCCCAAGAGCACGGTCTATCAGGTTTACACCGCCGATATCGACTACACCTACACCAAGGCCGCTGCCTTAGAAGCCATCTCCTACATCATGGATATGCGCTACACCAACAGCCTGCGTGAGGAAGAAGGCGGCACCTACGGCGCCAGCACCAACGGCAACCTCAGTCGCCGTCCCAAGCAGAAAGCCATGTTCCTGGTGGGCTGGGACTGCAAGCCCGCCCTCTGCGACAAGCTGCGTGATCTGGCCATCAAGGGTCTCACGGACCTGGCCCAGAACGGCCCCACCGACGACGAGATGAACAGCGCCAAGCTCAATCTCCAGAAGAACCTGCCGGAAAGCCGTCAGCGCAACGCCTGGTGGCGCAGCAGCATCGAGCTGTTCCTCACCTACGGGGAAGACCGCAACGCCCTGTATGAGAAGGCCATCAACGACCTCACCAAGGAAGACCTCACTTCCGTGCTGAAGGAAATCCTGGCCCAGAACAACTTCGTCGAGGTTGTCATGAAACCCGCCGCAACGGCCGAAGCCGAATAAAGGCCCTCTGTATAGCAAAGCCGGGAGAAAAGCAGATTTGTTTTTCTCCCGGTTTGCTTGTAAATTTGTGCGGTTAATTAGATTTTGAGATGAAAAAAGTGTTATTCGCCGCCATCGCCCTGGCGTTGTTGATTTCCTGCAAGAAACAGGCTCCCGACCCGTCTGCACCCACCATCACGTGGGAGGCCAACCCGGACTTTGCCATCCAGGAAATGGGAGACCAGATGGACGGAACCATCTTGGTCAAAGCCCCTACGGGCATTGCCGCACTCAGCATCAAATGCGTCCAGCTGCCGGAACTTTGTAAGTTACGCGCAACGGAATGGATCGGCATCCAGGCCTATAAATCGGCCTTGACCATGGACCTGATCAGCGATACCCAGCTGGCAGCCCATTTTGCCGCGCAAGGAGCGGCCGTGCCCGTGGGCAGCAGCCTCTCCAAGTCCCAGAGCTGCACCCTGGATTTCAAAGCCCTGCTGGATGCCCTCTGCAAAGACCTGGTCCTGCAAAACGGCGTCCGCTTCGACTTCGTCATCTCTGTCACGGATCCCTTCGACAAAATGGTTTCCAAGACGGTCTCGTTCCGCTGGACCGCAGCCGCAACCTTCCCTGAGAACATTCCTTCTTACTACCAACTGCGAAAGAATGACACCCGCACGCTGGAGTTGAGCATCACCATTCCCGGCAAGGTAGCCGAATTCACCCTCTCCTTCGGCGGCGCCAATGCCGATGCCAAAATCCTGGAATACATCTGCAACCGGTCGGCCAGCGGCACGGCGGTCATCGACCTGGTGAAAGACACCAACGTGAAGCAGGCCTTCGATCTGGATCCGGTGGTGAAGAACGCCGCCATGGTCAACCTGAAACTCACCAGCCTCATGCGCAACCTGGGGTATGAATGCGGCAGCACAGACACCAGCACCAACCTGCAAATCAGCATCAAAGACGCACTGGGCAAGGTAAGTACCCACACCATCACCCTGGATATGTTCCTCTATGAGTAGATTAAAAAAACAGCCTGCGAGAGTTTCGCAGGCTGATTTTTTCTTCTGTGACGCGATTAGGCCTCGGAGATGGCTTCGTTGGGGCAGGTGCCTTCGCAGGCGCCGCAGTCGATGCATTCGTCGGCGTTGATCTGATAGGCGGCGTCTCCGGCAGTGATGGCGCCCACAGGGCAAACCTCTGCGCAGGAACCGCAGGAAACACAGAGTTCGGGATTGATAAGTCTAGCCATAGTTTTAATTATTTATATTGTTGTTGTTTTCCAGTGTGCGAAGATAGGCATTATATTTGATTTTGAAAAGAACTGTGACTAACTTTGTGTTTATGAAAAGTCTATTTCTCGCCATATTGATGTTTCTTGCAGCGGGAGGGATGTCTGAAGACACCCCTGTCGCTGCTGGAGATGAGGTCCTTTCATGGGACAAGAAGGTCCATGACTTCGGGGATGTGTCGGTGACAGACGGTCCCCTTAGCTGCAGTTTCACGCTCACCAACAATGGTTCGGAGCCCATCACCATCTTCGAGGTAGTTTCTTCCTGCGGCTGCACGGACGTAAAATGGACCAAAAAAGCCATTCAACCCGGCCAGAGCGGCACCATATCGGCCACCTATAAAAACGAGGACGGGCCGATGCCCTTTGACAAAACCCTCACCGCCTACATTTCCGGCGTCAAAAAGCCCGTGATCCTGCGCCTGCGGGGCGTAGTCCATGAGAAAAAGAAGTCACCGGAAGAACTTTACGGAGCCGTGAGGATGGGAGACCTGGGCATGAAAAGCCGTACCCTGAATGCGGGAACGCTGCGGCAGGGGCTCAGCACCAGCGAAACCATTACCCTGGCTAACCTGGGAAAGAAATCCTTGAAACTGGCTTTTGCCGATGTTTCCGAGCAACTTACCGTGAGCGCCGAGCCTAATCCCATCCCCGCCGGCGGCACCGCCACCCTCACCTGCACGGTAAAGGCCGATCCGGGCCTCTACGGCCGGCAGGTTTACAAGGCCACACCGGTGGTAAACGGCAAAAAGGCATCGGCCCCCATCGAGATAACGGCCTGGACGCAGGAGAATTTCTCCGGTTGGACGGAAGAGCAGCGGAAAAAGGCTGCCCTTCCTTATTTTGACCAGAGCACCTTCAACTACGGCAGCGTCAAACGCGGGGAAAAGCTGGAAGTCACCTTCCACTGCAACAACCGCGGGAAATCGGCTCTGCACATCTATCAGGCCGATGCCGAGGACCCCGCCCTGCAGCCGGTCAACTGCCCGGACATCCCCGCCGGCAAACGTGGCAACCTCCGTTTCACCCTGGACACTTCCCGCCTGGAAAAAGGTGAAAATGTCATCATGATCAGCCTCACCACCAATTCTCCCCTCCGCCCCCTCATCAATCTCTTCGTAGCGGGTATTATCGACTAGAAATCGAATAGACCGGCGAAGGCACATATGCTCCAACCTCGTGGAGGGGTCGCGAAGCGACGGTTTGGGCATATGTGCCTTTGCCTGTCTCATAAAATATTTGTATATTTGTAGGATACAAGAATGAGGGTATAGAATGGCAGAAATAATCAACACCACCTACAACGATGATTCCATCCAGACCTTGGAATGGAACGAGCACATCCGCAGGCGCGCAGGCATGTACATCGGCCGTCTGGGTAACGGAGACCGTCAGGGAGACGGCATCTACGTGCTCCTGAAGGAAATCATCGACAATTCCATCGACGAATTCTCCATGGGATTCGGCAAGCGGATAGACATCACCATCGAAGACAAGACGGTGACGGTGCGCGACTATGGCCGCGGCATTCCGCTGAACAAGGTGGTGGATGCCACTTCCAAACTGAATACCGGCGGCAAGTTCGACGACACCAACTTCAAGAAGAGCGTAGGTATGAACGGCGTGGGTACCAAGGCCGTGAACGCCATGTCCGTAGACTTTTACGTGGCCTCCTACCGCGATGGCCAGTGCTCCTATGCCCGCTTTACGCGCGGCAACCTGCTGGAAAGCGCCATCGTCTCATCCAACGAGAAAAACGGCACATACATCCGTTTCACCCCGGACGAAGAAATGTTCAATGACTTCTCTTTCCACATGGAATTTGTGGAATCCATGGTCAAGAACTACTCGTACCTCAAGAAAGGCCTCACCCTTAACCTGAACGGCGTTGCTTACAAAAGCGAGAACGGCCTGCTGGATCTGGTGACGGAAAACATGAGCGAGACGCCCCTGTATCCGCTCATCCACCTGGAGGGGGAAGACATCGAGATTGTGCTCACCCACGGAAACAGTTACGGTGAGAATATCGCCACCTTCGTCAACGGCCAGAATACCCGTGACGGCGGCACGCACCTGGCTGCATACCGGGAAGCCATCGCCAAGACATTCAAGGACTTTTACAAGAAAGACTATAAGCCCGAGGACATCCGCCAGGGCATTGTGGGCGCTATTTCCATCCAAATTCAGGAGCCCATCTTCGAGGGCCAGACCAAGACCAAACTGGGCTCTACCTACATGTGGGAAAAGCAGGTGAAGGCGCCCGACGGCACTTCATCCGTAGACCGCGGCCCCACCATCCGCACTTTTGTGAACGATTTTGTCACCAAGAATCTGAACGATTACCTGCACATGCACATGGATATCGTTCCGGTCATCGAGGATAAGATCAAGGCCTCCCAGGCCGAGCGCGAAGAAATTGCCGGCGTACAGAAAAAATCCCGCGAGCGCGCCAAGAAAACGGCCGTATACAACCGTAAATTAAGGGATTGCCGGTACCATTTCTCCGACAACAAGTTCCCTAAAGGCATGGAAGATCAGCGGGAGAAGACCTCTGTGTTCATCACGGAGGGAGACTCGGCATCCGGTACCATCACCAAGGTGAGGGACGCCAACAACCAGGCGGTGTTCAGCCTGCGCGGTAAACCCATCAACTGCTTCAAGGAAGGACGCAAGAAAGTGGCCGAAAACGAGGAACTGAACCTCCTGATTGCCGCCCTTGGCGTAGAGGAAGACCTGGACAACCTGCGCTACAACAACATCATCGTGGCCACCGATGCCGATGACGACGGCATGCACATCCGCATGCTGGTGCTCACTTTCATCATGAAGTATTACCCGGAGCTCATCCGTCGCGGCCACGTGTACATCCTCCAGACTCCCCTCTTCCGCGTGGGCAACAAGAAGGAGCGTCGCTACTGCTATTCCATCGAGGAAAGGGACAAGGCCGTGAAACAGCTCAAGACGGGCGTGGAAATCACCCGCTTCAAAGGCCTGGGAGAAATCTCCTCCGACGAATTCAAGGACTTTATCGGCGAGGACATGCGCCTGGACGCCGTGAAGCTGGCCGATGAAGAATCCATCCAGACCATCATGGAGTTCTACATGGGTATCAATACCTTCGAGAGGCAGCACTTCATCATGGACAACCTCAGAAGCGAAAAGGAACTGGAAGACATTAACATCTAGGGATATGGCAAAGATAAAGATCAAGACCAAGGTGAGCCCCCGCTGGGCCAAGTTCTGCGGCTGGCTACTGAAGAAAATGGGCTGGGTAAGCGAAGGCGGTCCCATGAAAGAGCCCAAGGCCATCGTACTGGGCGTCCCCCACACCACAGTATGGGATTTCCTGGTAAGCTACCTGTTCTATACCCAGTTTGGGAAAGTGGCCCACATCATGGTTAAGAAGAGCTTCTTTGTCTGGCCCCTCGGCCCCATCCTCAGGGGCTGCGGCGCCGTTCCCACAGACCTTTCCAGCCCCGCAACCACGGTAAAAAGCCTGATCGACGTCATGGACGGTGTAGATGAATTCCACCTGGCCCTGGCTCCGGAAGGCTCCCGTTCCCTGGTAAAACGCTGGAAGAGCGGCTACCATCTCATCGCCAAGGAAACCGGTGCCACCGTGTACCTGGGATACTACGACTGGGGCCGCAAGCGCATCAGCGTTGGCGAACCGTTCGAAATCACGGATGATTCCAAGGCCGACATGCTGCGCATCTATGACCATTACCGGCCCCTGGGTGTCCAGGGCTTCCACAAAGACCAGTTTGCGGTGCCGGATCCTCCCAAATCAGAATAATCATTTATGGCAAAAAAGATAAAATCCCCCTACAAGGCCTGGCGCAAGTACCGCAAACGCGAACAGACTTGCACCACCCTGCACAAGGTCTTTGACTACGCCACCAACAATTACGCAAAACGCGTCGCCTACCAGTATGTGGACGGCGGCCAGAAGTATACCTACGAGGAATTCCGCCGCAAGGTGAACCAGCTTTCCATGCGCATGACGCGCTTCGGCATCAAGCATGGAGACCGCGTAGCCATCTTCTCCCAGAACATGCCCAACTGGGTAGTAGCTTTCTTCAGCGCCACCGTATTCGGCCGCGTTGCCGTTCCTGTGCTCCCGGACAGCAGTGAGATGGAACTCACCAACATCCTGAACCATTCCGAATCCAAGGTGCTGTTCATCTCCCAGCGCATGCTGCCCAAGCTGAGCGAGGAATGCAGGCAGAAGCTCACCCTCATCGTGGACATCGAGACCTTCGAGTTCCTCAAGAAGGACAAGGAGGATTTCAAATGCAATGGCTGGGTAAAAGACCCGCAGCCCGACGACCTGGCATGCATCATCTACACCTCCGGTACCACCGGAAAGGCCAAGGGCGTAATGCTGAGCCACCGCAATATCTGCAGCAACCTGGCATCGGCCTTCAAAGCCCAGCCGGCCTTTACCAAAGACCGTTTCCTGAGCATTCTGCCGGCCGCCCACGCCTATGAAATGAACGTTTCCACCATTTACTCGTTCTATGTGGGCGCTACGTGCTACACCCTTCAGAAACCGCCCACTCCCACTATTCTCCTCAAGGCCATGAAGGAGGTTAAGCCCACCATCGTGTGCTCCGTACCTCTCATCATCGAGAAGGTGGTCAAGAACAGCGTCCTCCCCACCATCCAGAAGAGCCGCGTGCTCTCCTGGGCCGATCAACACATCCCGCACATCCTGCGCCGTTTTATAGGCAAGCGCATGGTGAAGACTTTCGGCGGCAAGCTCAAGTTCTTCGGCATTGGCGGCGCCAAACTGGATCCGGCCGTGGAACAGTTCCTGCGGGACTGCAAGTTCCCTTACGCCGTGGGCTACGGCCTCACGGAGACCGCTCCCCTGGTGTGCAACCTGATGGTGGGCACCAGCAAGAACGTGGGTTCCATCGGCCCAGCTTCCTACCGGGTGGAAATCCGTCTGGACAATGTGAATCCGGTGAATGGAGAGGGTGAAATGGTAGTGCGCGGAGACAACGTGATGCTGGGCTACTACAAGGACCCGGAACGTACGCTCCAGGTAATGGACGACGAAGGCTGGTTCCACACCAACGACGTGGCCACCATGGATGACGACGGATACTATTATATTAAAGGACGCCTGAACAACACCATCCTGGGACCTTCCGGAGAAAACATCTATCCCGAGGAAATCGAGCAGGTCATCAACAACATCGAAGGCGTGGAAGAAAGCCTGGTGATGGAGCGTGACGGCAAACTGGTGGCTCTGGTAAAATTCCAGGACAACGCCATTGACTGGAATCTGGCCACCGAGGACAAATGGTTCGAGGAACTGGAAGCCCGCAAGAAGGCCGTCATGGACTGGGTGAACAAGACCGTGGGCAAGAATTCCAAGATTGGCGAGGTAGACGCCATGAAGGAGCCCTTCGAGAAAACGGCCACCCAGAAAATCCGCCGATTCAAGTACAAGGATTCCCACGGCGACGAGCCGCAGAAACCACAGGATAAATAGAAAAAGGCACCTCGCGGTGCCTTTTTCTATTTGTTGATGAATGCTGCCATCTGCGGAACCTTGTTCATGGCTGCGTGGAACAGGGCTACCTGGTGGCGGGTACGTACCAGGTTATGCTCCGGATACTTGATCTTGTAATAGGTATCTCCGTTGATGTAGTCGGTGAAGAAGCGGACAGCCTGCATGTAGGGGAAGAGACAAGCGGCATAGGGCAGATTCTCTTTCTCTACAGGAGTGAGGAAAGTGGCGCCTTCCAGATAACCCTTGGCAAAGGCCTCGAAGATATCCATCTTAAAATCTACTTTGTCAATGGCGGGGTCATCTTCGGCCACGGTGTTGGCGGCAGTACGCAGGAAGTCGCCGAAGTCGGAGAACACGAAGGACGGCATGAGGGTATCCAGGTCGATGACACAGAGGATGTTACCCTTGGCGTCGAACATCATGTTGTTCACCTTGGTGTCGCAGTGGCAGATGCGCTTGGGCAGCACACCTTCCCGATACATACGCTCGGCCTTGCACATTTCTTCCTCGTAGGGCAGCAGGTCTTTCAGGATGGCCTGGACCTCGGTTTCGGCCATACGTCCCACGCGGTCGGCCTTTACGGCTTCGTGCAGCTGACGGGCGCGGAGCTCCATGTTGTGGAAGTCCGGAATGGTCTCTCCCAGGGTGTCCGGGATATCGGCCAACATGGCTTCGAACGCGCCGAAGGCCTTGCCGGCATAGTAGGAGTACTCCGGATTCACAGTCTCATAGGTGTAGGCGTCACGGATGAACACGGCAACGCGCCAGTACGTTTCACCGTCGGTCCAGTAGGTCTTACCTGTAGCCTTGCAGGGAATGAAGGTGAGCGTCATTCCCCCCTTCTTGCGAATATGGGCCGTGGCGCAGTCAATATTGTGCTGCAGCAGCTCCACGTCCTTGAAAATGGCGTTGTTGATGCGCTGGAGAACATAGTCCTCCGGCCCGTCCATCTTTACGCGGAAGGTGTCGTTGATAAGTCCGTTGCCCAGGGGCTTAATCTCCTTGATAGTGCCCTTGATGTCAAACTGGAGAGCAATTTCTTTGGGGTCTTTCATGATCTTATGTGGTTTGCTTTGAATTCGTTCGACCTCAAATTTAGCAAAACTGAAAGAATAATGAAAGAAAAAAGCCGGATTGTTTGCACAATCCAGCTTTCGTTTGGTTTCGGTTTTTTGCGAACATGCCGTAATCTGCTGAAAATCAAAGTTTTAATTATTTTTCTTGATACCAAATGGGATCAAGAAATTTCACAACAGTATTGATACTCAATCAGTTACAACGATGCGCAAATTTAGGGAGGGGGTAACGTGGGTAAATAAAAATAGCTTGGCGAAAAAGCCAAGCTATTTTTAATTTAATGTGGTTGCGGGGTTTACTCCGCAACAACATTGAATTTGAAGGAACCCTTGATGGCTTTGTACAGCTTCACGGAAGCTTCGTACTCGCCGCACTCCTTCACCTCACCGGCGAGGATGGTAATATCCTTCTTGTCAATGTTCAGACCCTTGGCGTTGAGAGCCTCGGCCAGGTCCATGGTGGTGACGCTGCCGTAGAGCTTGCCGCTCTCGGACACTTTCACCTTCACTTCCACGGTCTGGGCGCCGATGGTGGCGGCCAGGGCCTGGGCGTCTGCAACCAGCTTGGCCTCTTTGTGGGCGCGCTGGCGGAGGGTTTCTGCATGCTGTTTCTTCACGGACTCGGTGGCCACGGTGGCAAAGCCCTGGGGCACCAGATAGTTCATGGCATAACCGGCCTTAACTTTTACGATCTCACCGGCGTAGCCCAGGTTGGCTACATCTTTCTTGAGCAAAATTTCCATAAGGCAGATTATTTAAGGAGGTCAGTTACATACGGGAGAAGGGCGAGGGAGCGGGCACGCTTGATAGCCTGGGCAACCTTGCGCTGGAACTTGAGGGAAGTACCGGTGATGCGGCGGGGAAGAATCTTACCCTGCTCGTTCAGGAACTTCTTGAGGAACTCAGGATCCTTGTAATCTACATACTTGATACCGGCCTTCTTGAAACGGCAGTATTTCTTCTTGCGAACCTCCACGGTCGGGGGATTCAGATAGCGGATTTCTTTATTTTCGTTTGCCATAATTGTGTCCTCCTAATTATTCAGCGGCGGGAGCTTCGGCGGCGGGAGCAGCC
>Ga0310696_10006007_pt1 | contig 14514 bp, 10 predicted proteins | sample AusTroGonzalo_MG_4_FD_203885 | JGI IMG/M metagenome (GOLD analysis project Ga0310696, IMG submission 203885) | Bovine rumen microbial communities from tropical cattle in Woodstock, Queensland, Australia - Gonzalo_02 (v2) (version 2) | ecosystem: Host-associated > Mammals > Digestive system >...
ACTTGCCGTAGCCGCCGATCTTGAGGTGCGGGAACTTCGCCTTGAGGTGCTTCGACGCGACTTCGTACAGTTCGCAGAACTGCCGCCATGTGCCGAGCCACATCGGATTGCGGTCGTCGGGGCGGTCGTCCGCCTCGTTCCATATCTCCCAGTACGTGATCTTCCACTTGTAGCCGTCCGCCCAACCTTCGGTGTAGTGGCGTATCACGTGCTCGCAGATGCGCGCCCACTTCGCGAAGTCCTTTGGCGGGAAGATGCGGTACGCCCTGCCTACAGACCTGGCGTAGTTCTCTATCGTCACGCCGAGGCGGAAATACGGCTCGACGCCGTTTTCGACAAGGGCCTTTAGATAGAGGTCGGTGAAAGTGAAGTCGTAGTTCTTCGGGTCGTTCTCGTCCGCGTCGAAGTCGCGGAAGATGTTGGGGATGTCAACCCACAGGTTTTCCCCGAACTTGCCACCGACGTCGTGCAGACGCACATACGGTACGCCGGCCTCCTTCAGATATCGGAACATGGAGAAGTCGGGACCGAACAGCAATGGTCCCTGCCCTGTCGCGTGTACGGGCTTCATCCTGCCCGTCGCCTCGTTGAAGTCGACCGCGACATCGACGCCAAAGACGCACGTCGCTACTCCAGCCGCCGCGAGAATGGTTCCGCACAATGTTCTCATTTTCATCTTTCCCCCTCCAATTTAAGTTCCTCCGGCCTTTCAAGTTCACCGCCGTAGAAATAGACGGGCGACCCGGAAATCGCAATGACGTAACCTCTCCCATTCCTCGACGGACTGATGCGGCGGCCCATGACATCGAAGAACGACATCTCCGGCGACGAAAACGATACGCATACGTCGCATGCTCCTGCAGTCGTCCACAGCATGCCGGCGGTCTTTCCGCTCGGCCGCGTCCACTGCGGGAAAAACACCTCTCCGTCTGCCGAACGCCACATGCCGCCTTTCTGGACGGAGCCCGGCGGCCTTGCCTTGGCAAACATCTTGTATGCGCCATAAGCAGGCTTCGGCGCCAAGTCTTTATACACAAGTCCGAAAAACGACTGCACGTCATGAAGCTTCGCTTCCGGCTGGCAGAACTCATACCAGAAGAACTTCTCGACGCCCTCCGCGAACGCGATGCCTAGCGCACGCGCCGCCATCCTCGCCTGACGTTGGTCGTCGCATCCCTTTCCGACCGGCGCAAACAGCCCGCTTACGACGACGGCCCCCTTCATGTCGCTGTTGAACCGGTATGTCGCCGCCGCCACCGTCTCGACGCCGTTCGTCCTGGCCGAAAGGAGCGGGATGAATTCGTCGCCATGCTCAAGCAGCCTGGACGAAAAGAAGAAGCGGCCGTTGAAACCCTTTTTAGGCACTTCGACATCCGATGCCGCGCCAGTCGGACGCACGGATATCTGCCTTGGATACCGCCCGTCCACCCACCAGACCTCTTCTGCGATGCGCAGGCGCCTGCGGTCGAGCTGCGGCTTGGCCGACTTGTCCGCCTTCATGCCACCTATTGAAGTGGCGCGGAACGGATAGCAGACCGGCATGCCGCCGACGTCGACCAATACGCCCCCTTTCTTCACGAATCCGTACACAGCATCCATCGAATCAGCCGCATAGTCCTCCGAAAACGGGAAAACCACCGCGTCGACGTTACCCTTTGCAAGCTTCGCCGCGAGATCGGCAGACATGCACATCTCCACGCGCGAGCCCTCTGGCAGCGCGTCTTCCAGCGGGCGGCAGATGCAGCGCTCTGCGTACTCGGCTTCGTCCAGCCGCGCAGGGACGTACACCATGCGCCACGTCTTTGCGTCCGGCCGCGCCGCCCTGAGGCCGGCTAGCATAATCTTCGCAGTGCCTTCGTCAATCTTCGGGTAATGCGTCGACCAGCCGATCTCCGATATCCAGACGGGCTTGCCGGCATCGCCATATCGCTCCATCAGTTTCCTGAGTTTCTCCAGGTTGGCGTCAAGATTGCCCTCGGGGGCGTGCGGATGCGAATACGGGTGGATGTTCATGATGTCGAACCACCTTGCGCCGCCGAGCCTGTACACCTCCTCGATGTACCCTAGCGGAACGCCCGCCGTGCCGCCAAACGCCACGACGATGGAGGGGTCTGCCTCCTTGACGGTTTCGTACGTCCTGCGCAGCAGCGCCACGTAGTTCGTCGGGTTGGGATTCTTCCACATCGGGGGGTTGTTCTGCTCGTTCCACACCTCCACAACGGGAAGCCTCCTGCCGTACCGCGTCACGACCTTGCGCACGTATGAAGCCCAGTCGTCGAGATGCTCGTGGGCTGGCGACGCCCACCATGTCCAGTAGTCGAGGATTGGCAGCAGCATTACACCCGCAGCCTCGCATTCTTCCACCACTCGGTCGAAGCAGGAGAAATCCCACTCTCCCTTTCTGGGCTCAATCTTCTGCCATTCGAAGTCGCAGCGCACCCAGCCCATGCCGGCCTTGCGCATCATCGCGCACGTTTCGGCAACAGGCTCGTCCCTGGTAATATGGGCGCACGCGCCGTATGGATTGCCGTCCACCTGAGCCGCGCCACAGCACGTCGCCGCCAACCCGGCGGCGAACATGATTCGCCGACCCGCATTCTGCATCGCCACGCTCATAATGGTCTCTTTGCTAGTATACTATTACGGTCACTCCAAGCGGAGGCAGCGTCGTCTCTATCGCCCCCTGGCCGGAAATGACGCCAGGTGCATCCGAAGCGCGGATCGTCCCGTAGACAGCATGTCCGTTTACCCTCAGACGGCCGACCTTCATCGTCCCCGGGAAGTCAAGCGCAAGTTCCGCGCCTCTGGCGACCGATATCTCGATGTCCTCCGGCACGTCCGGCGTCTCGGCAAGCAGCTCGCCCGCGGCAGGCGTGAGGGACACTCCGTCTATCATCGTCGAGCGCTCTTCCGCTTCCGCCGACGCGCCCTGGAAGCCAAGCCTGTATGTCCCCGCCGAGGGCGCGCGCCAGAAGTAGGTGAACGGACGGAACTCGCCGCCATCGACAGCCGTGCGCCCGATCTCGTTCGTCGCGCCGCCGTTCGCCATCCACACGCGGATCGGCAGGCGCCCTACGTCGGTCCCGCTGATGCTTACGCGCGAACGCGCCCGGAAGGTAAGGCGGTAGAGGCCGTTGGACGGTATTTCTACGTCCTGCCACGCGGAGTCCGCCGGGTTTCCGCAAAGGCGAAGGCAATGGTCCCCTTCGCACCTGTCGTAGCCGTACTGCGTCGGCGAGTTCGTATAGGCGTGGCGCACGACGTACGAATCGGCCGACGTGTCGGTGCGTCCGCCAAGGCCGGGAATGTCGCGCTGCCATGCGGAGGCACCGTCCCAGGTGGCGTTCTCAAATCCGCCATCCGCCACGAGGTTGCCCTGCACCACGTTCGGAACAAGCTCGACATCGTCTATGAACCCGGCTCCAGAGGGGTCTGTCTGACGAATCGCAATCACGACGCTGTCTCCCTCCGACACCAAAATCTCGACTGGCATAGTCACGATTCCCCACGAATTGAACGTCGTGCCCTTCACCGAGCCAAGTTCTATCGGCTCTCCGCCGTTTACAGTCGCCGTGGCAGACCAGAGCGGCAGTTTTGTCATTGAAGTCGAATGCCACTGTGTGTAATCGGCTCCAGCGCCGGCAAATGCCGACTTGAAGCGCAGCTTCCACGTCCCGGCCGGAGGCGTGAACGCATCGCTTGTCGCCGTCCCGCCGTCAGAGTAGAACGCCAGACGCTTGTCACCAAACCGGTTGTCAAGGCTTGCGTTGTGCCAGAACTGATGCCGTTCAACCATCGCGACATGTGATATGCCGACGCTTGGGGCGCCGCTCACTCCATCGCCGCCTTGCGTGAACGTCCATTGCTGGACAACGTTACTCGACGAGTACGTGAAATCGTCAAGCGAACAAGAACCATAGGAAGTGTTTCTTCCGCCACTCCATATTGAGGTTTCCGCGAAGTTCTCGAAGCCGCCGTTGGGGAGTCGCCAGGCTCCGTCTGCGTTCAACTCCTCAGTGACAAGCCTCATCTTGAAATCGTCAAACGTCGAAGCCGATTCCGTGTTGGCTATCGACTGAATTTTCATCGTCCACTTACCGGCGTCAAGTTCTGGCGTCAACAGGCGGTGCAATGCATAGCCGCTTGCACTGCTGTAGGCAAAAACGTCCACCTCGTCGCATGTCTTCGTAACGCTCCCCTTCGTGAACGAAATGATGTACTGTCCAATGCCATAAAACCTTCGCCCACTTCCCCAGAAGGAAAGCTCATACTTGCCCTTTACAGGCACTGTGACGCTGACGCGCGCCGAGCACATGGCGCCTTTTGAACTATGCAGATTGAGCGCGTAGCTTCCGTCATGCGGTTTGTGTCCGCACCAATCGCCATGCGGAGTCGCGAGGCGCATAGAGCCGGAGCCCGCCAACGTCCATGCGGACATGTCCTCGTTCTCAAAGCTTGCATTGGGAATTACGGCATAGATGTCGTTTGTGCCAGTCGACGGGACTACGTCGGAAGCCCTGAGCACCGGCGAAAGCGTCACCCGTCCGTTCTGAATTCCGAACCTCTTGACGTCAGAAGGAATCGACGTAAGGCGCAGTGCGCCACTGCCTGTCTTTATGACCGCGTCGGATGGCGCGTTCGCTGCGCACGACACGGTGTCGAAGCCATAAGGCGCAGCCATCCCGCGAACGACATTGAACGTCTCTCCAGCCCCAATCGCGTACGCGAGCGCAGGCGATTGCGAGATTGCGGAGACGCCAGGTGCAATGTCCACCAGTCCGCCGAAGAAGATATCCGTTCCTGTAGAAAGCGTCATGCCAGTCGTCTCCGCAAGATAAGTTCCCGAACCGGAGATGCGACTAGGCGCAGGCGACGACGGCCGCAGCTTTACCGTCGCATCTGACCCCGTACGGAAAGACACATCGCCGGGGACGTTCCACTTTCGCGCGAGATACTGCAACACGGCCAACCGGTCCGACTCCGATATCGGATCGGAGAAGAGCACCAGCTCCATAAGGTCGTCTCCTCCCTCGCGATTGATGTCGGTTCCCTGGCAGAATAGGGAATCCATGCACCCTTTATAAGTTGTCTGATGGTGGAATTCATATATGCGGACGCCTTTCTGCACATAGTCACTCTTCACGTCACGCCTTACGCCGTTGTCGTAGAACTTTGAATTGCGAAGATGCGGACCAGTCCAAACATCGTAGTAGGCAAGCCCAACCGTGCCGTGGTTCCACGCTCCTGTCTGATATGGATGCCCGCTTGTCGCGTTGCCGAAAAGCTGCCCGACGGAGTTGGATATGCGGGTGACGGCAAACACCGAACCTATGTTTAGAATCTGGACCGCGTCGTTCTTCGTGATGCGCATTGTGCATTTCGACTTGTATCCCCTGAAATACACGCTGCGAAGTCCATCTACCGTGCGCAGGGCGGGGGACACGAACGAGTCTGGAGTCTTGGCGCAGTAGCGCGTCGGGGCGGAGGTGTCCGCCTCGCGGACGTCATACCAGCAATCGACGGTTTCGCTGTCGCCGGAACCGCTCGTGCTGAACTTTGCCTTGTCTGCGTCGGCCGCGATCCAGAACAACGCGGACGACGTGATGAAGGACTCCGCGGCGGAATCGTCCGTTCCCGCGCCTTCGGCCACCACCATCCCTTTCGCTACGTCAACGACAGGGCCGCCCGGCGTAGCCGTGTTTATCGGCATCGTCAACGTCCCTTCGCCCGTCTTGACGAGGCGCGACCCCTCCGCCGCAGTCAAAGGGGCGCTCAACGCGCTTGTCTGATTCGACGCGACGAACCCTGACACGGTATCGAACGGAGCAAGCTCCGTTCCCGCAAAGACGACCCCAGCCGCAATGACTGCCAATGAGGACGCCAGAATTTTTCTAGTTGCCATGCTGACCTGCCTTTCCTGATTGTTTTGTTGACGTTGTTTCCTTGGTGACTACAGACAATCCGGCGGACGGAAGTCCGTCTGCTTCAAACGACATCTCCACCTTGCCGGGAACAAGCCCTGCGCGGAATACCGCAAGGAGCGTCCCTTCGTGGAGGCGCTTTGAGTCTACGTTGAAAAGCTGGTCCGTGTAGTGGTCGCCTTCGTCAAGCGCGACAAGCCGCGCCGGGCCGTCGACCTTGACGCGCACGTTCGCGTCCGCGCCGGGGACGGTCCTCCCCGCGTCGTCCACCGCGCGAATGCGCACGAACATGAGGTCGTAGCCGTCGGCAACCCAGCGCGGCGACTCCGCCTCCGCGACGAGACGCACCGCGGCCCCCGCCGTCTCGAGCGCATGGCGGGCGACCTCGTGTCCGCCGGAACGGGCGACGACCTCCGCTTTGCCCGGCTCGTACGCGATTGCGTCCCATGTCAGGATGTTGCGCCTCGACCCCTTCGCGGAGTCGTTGCGCCTCGCGCCGCACGACCTGCCGTTTACGAAAAGCTCGGCCTCTTCCGCGTTCGTGTACGCAAGAAGCCGCAGCTTCTCGCCGGCCTTGCGGTTCCAGTTCTCGCTCGTGTTCACGCCGCCGACCAGAACGTCGTTCCAAACTTGCGATTCGCTACCGCCGTAGACCGCAAGGCGCACAATCGGCTCGTCGGGGCGAAACGCGCTTCGAATCAGCCACGCCGTAGGACGAGGAGCGAGGTCGTGGCCGAAGAACGAGTAGTTCCAACCCTTCTTCGGCCAGCCGTTCGACTCGCCCCAGTACTCTATCGCGCCCCAGTAGCAGAGACCGACCGTCCGATCCCTGTCCATGCCCAAGTATGGCGCAAGCAGCTTCAGCACTTCCGCCTCGCTTTGGAAGAGCACCAAGTCCGGCTTCTGCCTGAAATACTCCGGGTACTGCTCCCACTGGTAGTTGAAGCTCGCGATGTCTGTCTCGAACGCAAGGCGCGGCGCCTTCTTGAAAGTCTTGAAGGCGGGCTCGAAAAGCGTGATGCCGCCATCGCGGGCGGGATACATTGCGACTGTCGTAAGCCGCGTCGGATCCCAGCGCTTCACGACCGTGTCTATCAGCCTGTAAGTCGTAACGCCGAAGTCGTCGGTCGGAAGCCCCGATGTTGCTTCCGTGTGCTGCAGCTCGTTGCCGAGCGACCAGAGGATTACGGACGGATGGTTCCTGTCGCGCCGCACCCATTCCGTCGTCGGTTCGAAGAAGCGCTCCGCGAAGGGACGTCCAATGCAGTTGCGGCCAGACCATTTGTCGGTCAGTTCATCGACGACGAGGAGCCCGATTTCGTCAGCGAGGTCGAGAAACTCCACGGAGTACGGGTTGTGCGAGCACCTTATGGCGTTGAAGCCGAAGTCCTTCAGTACGCGGAAGCAGCGCTCTATGGCGCGAGGGTACGCCGCCGCGCCGAGGGCGCCGAGGTCGTGATGGTTCGATATCCCCTTCAGGAACACCTTGCGTCCGTTCAGTCGGAAGCCGAAATCGGGTCCAAACTCTATCTTGCGTATGCCGAAGCGCTGGCGCACGGTGTCGAGCGCCTTTCCGTTCTCGGAGAGTTGCACTTCAGCCGTGTAGAGGCGCGGTGCGTCGACGTCCCAAAGCGCGGGCTTTTCGATCGCGATCGGCGGAAGCGGCGCGTGCGTACGCCTGAGGCGGCTGTCCTTCGGCGCCAAGGTTTTCGCGGCGGCGACTTCGCCGCCGTCCGGAGCGAGGATGCGGACTGCCACTTCAAGGTCGTTGGTGCGGCGCGTGATGCCGTCGATTTCCACTTCGACGGCAACGGCCGCCCGTTCCGCAGAGACTTCGGGCGTCGTCACGAAGACGCCGTGGCGCGACACGCCTACATGGTCGCGCACGACGAGCTTCACGCCGCGGTAGAGCCCGCCGCCCGTGTACCAGCGACTCGACCCGACGTCGCCAGTCGAAGCCATTACGGCGACGACGTTTGTCTCGCCCCAGCGCAGACGGTTCGACACGTCGACTTCGAAGCCAAGGTAGCCATAGTCGTCCTCGGCTATCTTCTCGCCGTTGAGATAGACCTCGCTCTCGCAGAGTATTCCGCCGAAGTCCAGCGCGACGCGCTTGCCGCGCCATGCGGGGTCGGCGAAAAGCCGCCGCCTGTACCAGCCGCAGCCCATAGCCTTGAAGCCGCGTGACTGTCCGCCAGCTCTGTCCCACGGCTGCTCGAACTGGAAGTCGTGCGGAAGGTCCACGTCTCTCCACTGACGTCCGCCGTCAGGATGTTCGGGAAGCATCGCGCCCTTTCGCGGGCCTGCCGCAAAGCGCCAGCCGAAGTTCAGGTCGACCACCTGACGTGCAGACGCAGACATTGCCATTGCGCAAAGCATGGCAAACAAGACTAATTGCGTAAATCTCGATATCTGCGCTTCCATGTGGTTTGTCTTGGGCGTATTATACCACAAACCACAGTCCCATAGTTAGCAGATATAGAACTAATTATTTTTCAATTATAGAAGTGGCTCCTTGCGCCATTCGCGCATGGAAAGGCCGGTGACGGTCTTGAACTCACGGCTGAGCACCGGCAACGACGGATAGCCGCACTCATCAGCAATGGATGCCAACGATCTGCCGTGCGAACAAATCTTCTCCTTTACGCGTTCGATGCGCGTCTGGCGCAGCTCGTCAAAAACCGTCTGCCCGACTATCGATAGGAAGAGCATGTCAGCAAATCGGCGGGAAACTCCCATAAGCTCCGCAATCTCGTCTGGCGTGACGCGCTCCAAGGCATGGAGCCTAATATGCTCAAGCGCTTTTGCAACACGTGCATCGACGCGTTGCCTTGACGATGCCCTGCGGACGAGCCCCACGACATCCACTAGCAGACGCTCGGCCTTTGCCGCACGCCGCCCTTTGTGCTGCAACACCATTTGCCTGTCGAGAAGTTCCGCCGCCATGTACCCCGCCGCCTCGAAGTCGATGCGTACGCTCGAGAGGGACACTTGGGACTGTTCGCAAAGAGACTCGTCGTTGTCGACGCCCACAACCGCGACGTCGTCGGGAACGGACACCCCGGCGAGTTTACAGGCAGAAATAACCTTGCTCCCCATTTCGTCGTTCACGGCAAACACACCGCAGGGCTTGGGCAAGCGAGAAACCCCGTCAACAAGAACGCCAATTGCATCCTTGCCTTCGGTTATTTCGCCTACATCGATCATGTGCGCACGCTTGCCGTTCGACTTGACCATTCTGAAGAACGCAGACTCCCTTTCACGATTCCAGACGACATCCTCTGGATAAGGAAGAAACGCATAATCAGAAAATCCAAGCGAGAGCAATTCACGGGCCGCATGCCTGACAACGACATCGGTGTCAAAATAGACACAGGAATACTTTCTGCCGGCATCCTGCGGGTGGCAAGACAGCAACACTAGCGGCAGCTTTCCGAAATCGGCGAGAGGCAGAACGGGAACACGACCGGCGCATTCGACTATGATACCGTCTGGTTGCCACATCTTCATCAGGTCGCGAACGTTCGGAATGGCTTCCTCCGCAAGATGCTGGCGCTTCTTCGCGGCCAGACCGTATTCGATGAGATGCACGTCCCATTTCGCCGTCTTCGCATAGCGGAACACGCCGTCGTAGCAACGACGAGGCGCCGTCGTCACGGACGCGGCAAAAAGGAGTATCTGCTTTGCCTTATGCTTCATGTAACCTGTACTAGCCGACGCACGTTCTCGTCCTCGCTGACGGCGAAATCGCGCTCCCCGCGATCGTACCAGAAGGAGAATGGCGGAAACTACACCACGGATGCTGGATGCACGTCACTGCAAAGGCGGGAAGTCCGCCCTGCTGCCGCGTTGATGGAGACATCACACCTGCCACGGACCGCCAGCGCCAAAGAGGCGGCGGTCAAGCTCTTCGAAAAGCCCAAGCCGCTGCACGAGGTCGACGCCGAAGTAGCGCGCGCGCATGTACGGAACGCCGCGCATCGTCTCACGGAAGCGAGCGCGCGTTACGCCGATCATCTCCGGTTCGTACGGCGCACCAACGAGGCGCAGCGCCTCGCGCACTTCCTCGAACGGCATGAGCGTCTTGCGCATGCGCTCCGAAAGCTCCGGCCACACTGCCTTGTACGTCTCTAGCTCCTTGCGAAGCTCCTCACGCGTCGGGAATTTCTTCGCATACTCGCTTTTCGCGCGGCATATGTGGTCTGGACGGTTTCCAAATATCGCAGGAAATGTCGCAAGCACTTTCTCCAGGGAATCGGGCCACCGCGCCACTGTGGCGTCGACGTCGATTTTCGAGAAATCCTGGTCGAGAAGGAGTTCAAGAGCCTTCGTCGATGCGAGAGTTCCGATGCCAACCTTGAATCCATGCGACACGGGACGCCCCTCGAACGAGAGGTCTTCCATGTCCCAATAATGCGAAACCTGATGCTCAGTTCCGCTCGCAGGACGTGACGAGCCCATGGCCTGCATCGCGAACGCGCTCATTACGAGCCCCTCGCAGAGCTTGCGCACTTCGCGCTCGTCGCCCGAAGCCGCGCCCGCCGGATTGGAGAGAGCCTCGCGCAAAGGCCCCTGCACGCACTTCCACGCAAGAGGATGTATCTTCTCGGCGCCGATGGCGTCGGCGAGCATCCAGTCCGCCCCAGCCGGAACCTTGGCAAGAAGATCCGCGTACCCCGATGCCGTCATTTCGCGCGGCGCGGCGGCTGCAATCGCGCTATCGACGAGGCAGCCGAGCGGAGCGCGGCAGTCGAGCGTCTGCTTCATGCCGTCCTTTGTGATCGACGCTCCGTAAGAGGTGTAGCCGTCCATCGACGCCGCAGTGCCGACGACCATGTAGCGGATTCCAAGCTCTTCGCTCGCGCGCTTGACGAGATCGTTGATCGTGCCGGAGCCTACCGCAACAGGAACCGCACCCCGTTCCCCGTTCCCCGCTCCCATTTTCTCGCGAATCGCCTCGCGCACTTCCTCGACCTTGTCGTACGTCGCATGGAAGAACGAGCCGTCCGGACAGATCACGTACTCTTCGACTTCCAGCCCCGCGCCCTTCAAAAGGGAAACGACGTGTTCGCCAGCGACGCGACGAGTGTTCGTGTCGTCAACAACTATCGCACGCGTAGCCTCCGGGAAAAGTTCACGGAACAGCGTCGCCGTCTCTTCCACTGCGCCAGGACCGAGACGACACGCCCTCGTATCCTTCGTGACCTTCAAAATCTCATCAATCGGATTCATCTTCAACTCTCCTTCACATGTTGGCCGTCGCCACGAGGTCCACACCCGTGCCAGCGACATCGCCAATCACCACGTCGCCGATGCGTATCGGCAGCTGCACCGTCGCGAGATTCATGGCGTGCAGCACGTCGTCAATCTTGCCGCGAGGGACGGCTGTCTTGGTCTTCACCGGCAAAGGCTTCTTGAGGCCGGCGACGCGAACAAGCCCAGTGACCATCCTCGTCGGGTTCAGGAGCTCCGCCTTTCCGTAGTCTTCGCCGCGGGGACACGCATTGCCTTCGACGACGACATCGTCGCCACGCTTCTCCACCGTTAGTTCGCATCCTCGCGGACAATTAATGCAAATCGTTTTCATTCAATCCACCACCCACAGTCGAGATCAGACGATCTCCTCGAAATCAGAGGCCGGATGCTTGCACAGCGGGCAGATGTAGTCCGCCGGGAGCTCGTCGCCCTCGTAAACATAGCCGCAGATCTTGCAGACGAACCTGCGCTTGCCCTTCTTGGCCTCGCCTGCTGCCGCGGCCGCGGCTGGTTTCGGCTTCACGTTCGCGTGATAGTACGCGTACGTCATCGTCGGCACGTCGGAAAGCGACTTCGCCTCCACTACCTTGCAGACGAACATTCCGTGCGTTCCGAGATCGACGTAGCTTTCGACCTCAAGAGCGAAATAGGAATTGCAGTCCGCGGCGGGCACGGGCAGGCCGTTCGCGGCGCGGATCGAATCCACGCCCGCGAACTTGTCGGCAGTGCGCCCGCTCTGGAAGCCATAGCGCTGGAAGACGGAGAACGCCGCGCTCTCGGAGAGGGTGCAGACGTTCATCCGACCAGTTTTCTTCACGGTCTCATGCGTGTAGTTCGCCTTGTTGATCGTGACCGCCAGACGCGGCGGATCGACCGTTACCTGCACAACCGTGTTGCAGATCATGCCGTTGTCGCGAACGCCGTCGTTAGACGTCACGACATACAGTCCATAGCCTATCTTGAAAAAGGCCGAAGAGTCAACGGTCGCATCCGCCATGTCATTGCCCCCCTTCTTACTTGAAGTAGCGGTTGTAGAGGCCCTGGAACGCCTTGCCGTGGCGCGCCTCGTCCTTCGCCATCTCGTGGACGGTGTCGTGGATGGCGTCGTAGCCGAGCTCCTTCGCGCGCTTCGCGATGGCGAGCTTTCCGGCAGTGGCGCCGCACTCGGCCTCCATGCGGCGACGGAGGTTCTCCTTGGTGGAGTCCGTCACGATGTCGATAGTCTTGCCGAGAAGCTCGGCGAACTTCGCCGCGTGCTCGGCCTCCTCAAACGCGATGCGCTTGTACGCCTCGGCGACCTCGGGATATCCCTCGCGGTCGGCCTGGCGGGACATCGCAAGGTACATTCCGACCTCGCAGCACTCGCCGTTGAAATGATCCTTGAGCCCCTGCGTCACCTCGGCGTCTTCGACGATGCCGTCTCCGACGTGGTGCTCAGCGACGAAGTTGAGCCCTTCGCCCTGCTTGAGGAACTTTGCGCCGGGAACGCCGCACTGGGGGCATTTCTCGGGAGCGGTTTCGCCTTCGTACACATACCCGCAAACCGGGCAGACCCACTTGGCCATGTTTATGATCCTTTCTTTCGTTATTTTGTTTTACTGCCGAAATCACATTGGCTCGAACTGATCCTTGCCGACGCCGCACGTAGGGCAGGTCCAGTCAGCAGGAAGGTCCTCGAACGCGATTCCGTTGTTGTTCGCCGGATCATAGACCCAGCCGCACACCTTGCAGACGTATTTCTTCATCGTTTTTGTTCTCCTTGTTTGTGGATGTGTCATAGTTTAACACATTCCCATCGACGGCACAAGGGGGGATGTGCTTGAGACAAGCGGCGAAGATCAAATTATGGTAGAATATGCAGCGTCCTGAAACAAGCGGAACAATGCGAATGGCAGCAATACCAAATACGTCCATCACCCTTCTCGCCGGGCTTTCCAGCGGATCCGATCCATCAAGATGGACGGATTTCTGTCGTCGCTACGACTCGCCAATACGCGGATTCCTGCGCGCGAACTTCCCTTCCGTTGACCAGGACGACGTAATACAGGAAACTCTCATCGCGCTCTCGAAGGCGCTGCCGGACTACCACTACACCCCCGACAGCAACGGACATTTCAGGAACTACCTGATGGGGATCGTAAAGCACAAGGCCATGGACGAACTGAGAAAGAAGAAGTCTCTCGCCAGATTGAAAGACGGCTTCGCGAAGGAACCGTTCCCGCCTCAGCCAGAGCTTGCGCAGGACGAAGACGAGGCATGGAAGATGAACGCCATGGAGGCGGCCCTAGAACAGGTGCTTGCCGACGGATCGATCACTCCACGGACGCGCGAAGTGTTCCGCCATGTCGCGATCCTCCATGAATCGCCGCAGGAAGTCGCGCGGCAGTTCGGCATCTCACGCGGCAACGTCGACCAGATAAAGAAACGCATGATCGACAGACTCGCCGGCCTTGTCGCCGCCATGACCGCCTGACTCATTGGCGGACTTACCACATCACCTACTTCGTCAATCCGAGACAAGCGGCGAGAGCAGCGTCTGGAGCGTCCGCTCGGACAGCACGAATATAGCATCGGACGACCCGACGGTCGCGTAGCGTCCGCCGCCGACCTTGCCGCCGATCAGGATGTTTCGCCTGACGGCGCCTTCCTTGTCCTGATCAACCGATATCTGGTGGAAAGGATTCTCCAGTCCGTACCTTGCGAGATCAGACGGCTCCGCCTTTAGCGCAACCACTCGCTCTGAGCGAAGCGGACAAATCGCGGCAAGAACCCTTTCAACGCCGGATTCGTCCACCGAACCGCCTCCGTCGCTCGTTTCGACATTCCATGCGCGCCGATCGCGCACACGAACGATCGACACCGCCTTGTCCGCGGAGCGTCCGCCAGGGGTTGAGACGATGCGCTTTACCAGAGCCGAGTCTATCTTTATCATCTCAAGCGAACGCAGCGACTCAATCCGCCGCGAGCCGAGGACGGCCGACGGCAAGACTACTGTCGGCGAGAAATTCGTGTTCACGGAAACGCGAAGCCCACTCTCTGCGGAATCCGCCGACGTGAGCGTCAGTATGCGCCCAAGGAACTCGTTCGCCGCTTCCGCGTCCGCCGGCGCGACGACCGGGGAATCCATCCGCCAGTTCCCGTCCTCCGTCCTGGCGACGACGCACGAGGTGTCGCCGGAGGCAAGCGCGAACGTTGTCACGTCAGCCTCAGCCAGGGGAAAGAGCCTTGCATCCGTGAAGCGGATCGAATCCTGGGTCAGAATGTCCTTCAGCGACGAATCGACGGTGACGATCTCGCGGCCGCCCCTTACTAGCGCGTACGACTTGCGGTTTCCCGT
>Ga0310696_10006008_pt1 | contig 14514 bp, 24 predicted proteins | sample AusTroGonzalo_MG_4_FD_203885 | JGI IMG/M metagenome (GOLD analysis project Ga0310696, IMG submission 203885) | Bovine rumen microbial communities from tropical cattle in Woodstock, Queensland, Australia - Gonzalo_02 (v2) (version 2) | ecosystem: Host-associated > Mammals > Digestive system >...
CTTCTGGACATGCTCGACAACAGAAACAAGGGTATCGGTACGCAATGGCTGTGCGGTGTAGGCGTATATGGAATGTGGTTTGACAATGAGTACGCTTACCTGAACATCGGCACCAGCTGCGACTGATTTTTTATGCCATTAAATACTACATGAGGTAGTCAGCATATGCGAATTGATGATTTTAACGTGTATATTGTGCGTCTCGGGAATGTCTACCTTGTTGCTATGGCATATGAGGATACAGGCATGTGCAGGTTGTCTGAAAGTCCATATAACGCGCTTCAGTTTCATGACCGGGCTGATGCCAGGAAGATCGCTGTGATGTCCGGCGGTGAGGACGTGATGTTTAATCCGCTGACAGGAAGGATTTGGGAATGAAGATCGGACTGATAGACGTTGACGGCCACAATTTCCCGAACCTGGCCCTGATGCGGATCTCTGCTTATCATAAGGCTCGCGGCGATGAAGTGGAGTGGTGGTGGACAGACTTTTTCCATTACGACATTGTGTACATGAGTAAAGTGTTTTCAGATGCTTATTCTCCTGACGTTCCGGAGCCAATGAACTGCGACAAAGTGATTAAAGGTGGAACAGGGTATGCAATACATCTTGAAAACGGAGTTGAGGTATTTGACAAGGATAAGCATCAGACCTTACCGGAAGAAATCGAGAGGATGTTTCCAGACTACAGCATTTATCCTCAATTCGATTTCGCAGTGAGTATGACAAGCAGAGGATGCCCAAGAGGATGTTCTTTCTGCCATGTCGCTGCCAAAGAGGGCAGATGCTCTGTAAAGGTTGCTGATGTAAAAGACTTCTGGAACGGACAGAAAGAGATTCGGATACTTGACCCAAACATTACTGCTTGCCGTGAAAAACGGGATCTGATGAAGCAGTATAGGGGAACAGGAGCAATGTTGGATTTTACACAAGGATTGGATATCAGATGTCTGAATGATGATGATATTGAAGATATCAACCAGATGAGATTAAGAACATTGCACTTTGCATGGGACAATCCGAAGGACGATCTGGAAGGTAAGTTCAGAAGATTCGCAGAGAGATTCAGAAGGAAGAAAAACATCGGCATGGTGTACTGCTTGACAAATTTCAACAGTACGATGGAAGAAAACCTTTACAGGATATATACACTTCGTGATTTAGGTTATGACCCGTATGTAATGATTTATAACAAACCGACTGCGCCAACAGAAATTAAAGACCTTCAGCGTTGGTGCAATAACAAGATTATTTTCAAGAAATGCAAGAGGTTTGAAGATTATATCCCAAACAGAAAGAGGTGAACAGAATGTGGACTGTTGTTATCTGCCTGTTCTTCGGTTTCCTGATCGGCATTGCCGTTACGCTTGGCTCACGGATCGGATATGACAAAATGCACAACAAGCGCAAGCGTGAATGGTTTGAGCAGATGGAGGAAGCGTTGACGGGCAGTGATTTCTGCGAGATGGGTTGCGCCTACTATGAGAACTGCCACAAACGCAACACAAACCACAAGGATGCTATGGATGAGTTAGAACACAACTACTGTTTTACGTGTCCGATAAAGATGGGGACTGATCTGCTTGAGAAGTATGAGGTGTAGATTGATGATACTGTTTTTCATTGCCGGTTTTATTGCCGGTGTATCTGACTTCAAGGATTACAAACCAATCTGATTTTTATTTATTGATAGCAACTACATCAGGTAGTATAATTACCACATAAACATATAGACCTTGTGTAAGGGGAGGATAACAATGTATGAAGATAACCGGCAAAAATACAGAATCATCAGGGAGTCTGTGTCTGCCATTGATGTGGCCAGGGTGCTTGGCATCCAGGTTAATCAGCACGGCAGATGCAGATGCCCTTTTCATAACGGCCACGATATGAATATGCGTATTTACCCCGGAAACAGGGGATATTACTGCTTTGTGTGTCATGCGGGCGGAGACTGCATTTCTCTTGCGAAAGGCCTGCTATCGGACTGTGAGAGCTATTACGACGCAGCGAAATGGATAGATGAGACATTCAAACTGAAATTGTTTGAAAAAGAGACGCCGTCCATATGGCAAAGGAACAAACAAATGGCACGAAAATTCCGAAAGTCTGGTGATAGCGTATGAGATTAGACGACAGGTTTTATGAGTCCAGGCGTGCCGCCAAACAACGTGAAAGGATGCAACAGAAACATGCAGAAGAAGCGGCCGCACAAAGCGAGGTCCTGAGAAGGATCCAGCATGAAGAAACGGAACAAAAAGCCAGGGAGAAACTGCTTTTTTGCGTGTGGTATCTCCTTGACAAGCGCTTGCAGGAATTGCAGGCGGATCTGGTACGGAATGCTGAAGACATCCCCCATATAAAGAACACATGTAATGACGTCTGGTTTGCATATCTCAATATCGACAGGCCGGAATTCTATAACTACATATGAAGGGAGGTGATAGACAGTGGCCGAAATCGCAACAATCATGCACCTGACAAAGAAGCCAGCGGAACAATGGAAGATAGAAGACTTTGAAACGGAAGAACCGTACGAGTGGATATACCGGCAAAAGGACAACAAGTTCCTGATGCAACAAACACTCAGCGCCATGGAGAAGATCGCGAAGTCGCTTGGCTTTAAGGAGTTTAAAGCTTACTGGCGTGCGTACATGGACAGCAAAAGCCCAAAGGCATCAGTGCTCGGTGATTACGATACGTGCTTTGAGAACCAACCAATACAGCTAAAGGCCGGGAAGTATATCTGCGATGAATACGGTGTCGCTTATGTCAATGAAATGGGCGCGGAGGTTGAGGTTATATCACATCCTATTATGCCTGTGCGCCGTGTAACCAATATTGAAACGTTCGAGGAAAAGCTTGAAATTGCTTACTGCCGCGGCAAGGACCCATGGAAAACACTTACAGTCTCCAGGGAACAACTCGCATCGGCTCAGAAAATAATCTCGCTGGCCCGGCAAGGGATCCACGTTAACAGCGAAAACGCAAAGGAAGTAGTCAAGTTTATCGGCGTGATTGAGAGCTTGAACTACGACAACCTGCCACGGCAGAACTCAGTATCTCACATGGGATGGCTGACGAACGGGCAGTTCATGCCATACGTAAAGGACGTTGCCTACGATGGCGACAGTGTCGAGCTACAGCGGATGTTTGAGGAACTGATTGAGTCCGGCAGTGAAGATACGTGGATGAGTCTTGCAAGTGATGTCCGATCAGGCGACTCGGTCCCGGCCAGGATCGCGCTGGCAGCTTCCTTTGCAGGTCCGCTCGTGCAAATCCTGGGGTGCCTTCCATTCTTTACTCACTTCTGGGGAGAGACCGGGTGCGGCAAAACTGTAGCGCTCATGCTCGCCGCATCTGTATGGGGTAATCCGGAGATCGGCCGGTACATTAAAACGTTCTCCGGTACAAAGGTTAGTATGGAACTGTATGCCGCTTTCTGTTGCAATATTCCGATCCTGTTTGATGAACTCCAGGTGATCTCTGACAGGAAGACATTCGACGACATTATCTACATGTTGACGGAAGGCGCGTCAAAGGGACGCGGCGCCAAGGAAGGCGGACTCCAGGTCCAGCGCAGGTGGGCAAGCAGTATCATCACGACCGGCGAGATGCCAATCATCCAGAACAACTCCGGAGGCGGCGCTGTGTCACGTACGATTGACGTTAACTATGGCGGTATTCCGCTGTTCAAGAACGCTCGTGACGTTGCTAATACGCTGAAAGAAAACTACGGATTTGCCGGCCGGAAGTTTATTCAGTCACTGCAAAAGGAAGGCACTGTAAACGCGTTAAAAGCGCTTTATAAGAAGATCTACGGGGAAATGATAAAGGAGGACGTGCAGGAAAAGCAGGTCGTTTCCGCAACGCTCCTGCTCGTGGCAGACATACTTGCCACGAAAGCAATATTCAAGGACGATCGCGCCCTGACCTTTACTGACATTCAGCCATACCTGGCTAGCCGGACGGAAACGGACGTTAACCTCCGGTGCTATAACTGGCTTATGGGATTCTGTGCCGCAAACCCGCGCCGGTTCGATTCGCAGGATTCCAATAACGGCGAAGTGTGGGGTAAGTATGAGGACGGATACATCTATATAAACAAGACTGTGTTCGATAACATCCTGAAGAACAACAGCTATTCACCAGGAGCTTTCCTGGACTGGGCTAAACGAAAGGAGATCCTGAAACACAAGTACTATGGCGCCGGAAACAAGAACAACAAGCTCACTATACAGGTGCGGATAGGTGACAAGAACGTTCCGCATGTCGTTCTGAAACTGCCGCAAGAGGAAAAAGAAAAGACAGAACAGGAGGAGTATCAGTATGCTATCGTCAACGATCCGGACATGCCATTCTGATTTTGTATACGGTGTATACGGTGGGGTATGCGCACCGTATACGCCCTTGCGGCCTTATAAATCAACGGCTCCAGGGTGTGTATACGGTGTATACGGTCAAAACATACACCTATATATATAGAGAATATTTTTTATCGATTTTCATGGAAAATTGATACGCGTATCGCGCGCGTAAGAGTAATTTACCACCGTATACACCGTATACACCGTATACAACAGGGCTCAAAGCGTTGAAAATACTGGGTTTATTTTGTATACGGTGCCGAGATGCCACCGTATACAACCGTATACAAATTGACAGAAAGGTGATGAAAAATGACTAATGACAGCACGAACGGCCTAATCAAGACGCTGATTGCTATCCCGTGCATGGATTCTACCTACACCGGATTTACTCACTCACTCGTGCACCTGAAGAAAGGCCCTGGTGTCGCCGTTACAGAGAAAACAAACTCACTCGTGTACGATTCGCGGAACCTTTTGTCACTCGCGGCAATCGAGAACGGATTTGACAGGGTAATGTGGTTTGACTCTGACATGATGTTCACTCCGGACACACTGCATATCCTGTCAAATGATATGGACGAGCTTGACGCTGAGATGGTGACCGGGATCTACTTTAAACGACGTTCACCATACAACCCTGTCATACACGACCGATTGGAAGAACCGCAAAAGGATGCGGACGGGAACCTTACGGCCGCGGTGCATACATACGACGACTATCCGCGGGACTCTGTATTCCCGGTAAAAGGATGCGGGTTCGGATGTGTTTTGACGTCGGTTAAACTCCTCAAGGAAGTATGGGATAAGTTCGGGCCTGCGTTCTCCCCGTATCCTTGGGGCGGTGAGGACATATCTTTCTGTTACAGGGTTAACCAGCTCGGGCACACAATCTACTGTGACAGCCGTGTATCCTGCGGCCATATCGGAACATACGTGTTTACCGAAAAAGATTTCCTTAATGCGAGAGGTGAGAAACATTGAAAGTATCCGGTAACCCTACGCCCACAAACAAACTGATCTATCGTTTACGCTTGATGGCTTCCGCAGGAGGAATGCTCACCCGTGACAGGCTGAGGACAATCTCTGAAGCTGCGGACAGGCTCGAGGATTACGATGAACGGATTGCTATCATGCTCGATGGCAATAATCTCACCGGAGGTGATGCAGATGAAACAGACTGAGTGGTGGCGCGGCACAGCAACACACATGTGGCGAACCTACTTCGCCCTGGAGCGTGACGGGTATAACTGGGATAACCTCTCCGCTCCGGACAGGCGGATCTATGCTGTCTGCCATCATGTGTTCCTTAAGGATTTTGTCAAGACTGACCAGGATGTCCTTCGGTCATACTTTACTTCACGTTGGGGTGATGACCTCTATGCCGTGGAAGACTACAGCCTGAAGCACAACGTCCCAACCAAGGTTATCTGGATGGTGATCCGCAGGGCAAACCGGACGATCATGGAAGAGTGCGGGTTTCTCGAAAAGAGGGGTGATGCTGATGAGTAAGCCTGTACTTTTCGCATCATTCCGGCCGCTTACCCGTGCGGAGAATCTCAATGCCATCTATACCGCTTACCCCGGCGAGAAGAAACATATCCACACTTACGATGTTGATTTTCGCAGGGAAGTTCTCTCCGGCAAGTATGACATTATGGTCATAGACGAGTTTCCGTCCGTCACTCCTGGCAAGTGTATCATGATATGGCACGGCATACAGGGCGGTAAGTATATTGGGCTGGATCAGCCAAACCGCCCGTACTACAGGCATACTGATGCCCGTAAAATGACGCACATTATCTCCGCAAGCGAAGGTATGCGATCTACATGGAGCCGTTGCACTGGCGTACCATATGACGACATTCTCCCCTTGGGTATGCCACGCACTGATGAGCTTTTCACACACACCAAATATAAACAGGATCCGGACAAGCGTACATACCTGTTCGCTCCAACCTTTCGCGACTACAAGGAATCGGCATTCCCTAAGATTGATTGGGCATACATTGACGAGCACCTTACGGATGATGAGTGTCTGCTCGTTAAGGCACATCCATGGTACATGTTCCAGGCGAAAATCAATCGCGTGGAAGAACAGCTTACCGGCGTCGATTGGAAACATATCCGAATCGTCGGAGCGGACCTGCCTACCACCCCGTTCCTGTACGACGCTGACGTCGTTATAACGGACTATAGCTCAATCATGTTTGACGCCTACCTCCTCAATATCCCCGTTGTCCTGTTCGAGAAGTATCCAGGTTACACGGAAACGCGCGGAATGTACCTCCGGTACCCGGATCAGTATTGCTCCAGGTTCGCGACAACGGAAGAAGAACTGCTTGTCCTTCTCCGCTCCTCTGCCGGATTAAATCAGGTGGAACGAGATTGCCGTGCACTCGTGGCATCAGCCTGCGATGGGCACTCATGCGAACGAATATCCGCACTCATAGACTCTATGAAAGGAGAATGATATACATGGCTACACCTGTTATCCATACCACGCCGGATGAGAAAGTCTGCGTTATGCTGTCAACACGCAAACTGTACTCGCTCCTGCGAGCTTCCGTGCATTCTTTTTGCTACTATAACCCCGACATCCATCTCTATCTCATGCTCGAGGACGACACTTTCCCGTACCCGCTGCCGGAGAACGTTTCTGTCGTGAACGTCTCCGATCAGAAAATCTTTCATCCGGACGGACCTAACTTCCGCTCTAAATATACCTACATGATCCTCCTTAAAGCTGCCATGACTAAGGTCTTCCCCGATCTCTCCCGTGTCCTTATCCTTGATGCTGATACTATTACCCACGAAAACATATCCTCACTATGGGATATGGATCTGACCGGAGCATACTTCGCCGGGGTAACGGAGCCACGCTCACATCAGCAACGCGGATATCCTTACGTTAACTTCGGTACAGTGCTCCTCAACCTTGACCTCCTCCGGTCCTCCGGTATGGATGACATCGTTATAAAAGAACTCCAGACTAAGTTTCATAAGTACCCCGAACAGGATGCGTTCATTATCCACTGCGGTCAAAGATTCAATGCTATAGATCCTGGCTATAACGACACGTCAACCGGATTCAAGATCACAGGCACCCCGTCCCGTCCTATCATTACCCACTACGCCGGTATTCATGACTGGTCTGTGTTCGATATCGTCCGCTATTGGCAGGAACATACCACTCCGCCACACAGGTCTGTCGTATACATGGCCCGCAGGAACTACTACTACATGCTCCCACCTGCTATCAAGTCCTTACTCTCACATACCCCTGTGGATCACATATACCTGCTTATAGAAGACGATACCCTGCCGGACGAGCCTGACCTCCCGCCTGTATGCCACTGCCTGAACGTGTCCGATCAGAAGATCTTCCCTGACGACGGACCTAACATCCGACCTGGTTATCAATACATGACGCTCATGCGCGCCGCATTGTCTAAGATCCTCCCCGATGAGGACCGCGTCCTCCTCCTTGATCCCGATACTATTGTCGTGGACGATATATCCCCGATCTGGAACTATGATGTGCAGGATTACTATTTCTCTGCCGTCCCCGAAACACGCAATAATACCCACGAAAAGAAACCTTACTATAACGCAGGATGTATGCTCCTTAACCTCAAGAAACTTCGTGCCGATAAAAAGGATGACGAGATTATCCATGAAATCAATACCGTTAAGTATCAACACATGGAGCAGGATGTCCTTAACTTCCTCTGCGACAAACGGATACTCGCCCTGCCATCTGAGTACAACGCTTCCTTCGTATCTGATCCGACTAATCACCCCCGTATCTTTCATTACCTGTCAACCGACAAATATAAACTGCCACAGGCACAACGCCCGTATAATGAAATGCCATGGTCACAGGTTAAGTACGCTCTGAAAGGAGATTGATTATGAAACAAAAACATTCCGAACAAACAGGAACGGATCTTTCAACCGAACAGGTACAACAGGTCGTTAAGAAAAAGAACCGTGGCTCCGATTGGATGAAGGATCTTACCGCTGATTCCGGCGAACCTGGCGATAACGCCCGTTACGTTCGATACGCTCTCGCTTCTTGGGATCTGCCACCTATTGATATATCCGATCCGGAACAGGTCCGCAAAAGAATAGGGGAGTACTTCATGTATTGCGTTGAGAACGACCGGAAACCTCAGATTGTGGGTCTTTGCAATTGGCTGGGCATTAGCAGACAGGCTTTGAATGAATGGAAAAATGGGGTGACACGGGCCGCCACACACGGTGACATTGTTAAAAGAGCGTGCGCCATCATCGAGGAAATGTGGGCTGATTTCATGCTGAACGGGAAGATTAATCCGGCATCCGGTATCTTCCTGTCAAAGAATTGGTTTGACTATAAGGATGTGGCTGATGTCGTGGTGACACCAAATAATCCGATGCAGGGAATGGACGCTGATACAGCCCGTCAGAGGCTGATAGAAGCTGTTCCGGACGAAACCGAAGAGTAACACCAGGAACGGGCATAAACGCGATTCTATGCCCGTTTTAAAACGAATGAAAGGTATGCCTATATATATATTTTTTTATAGAATAAATAATAATATATACCCTACGACGTGACAGGTTGCTTTTGTGTCTGGAAACCGGGAAGGCGGGAATGGGAACGGGAAGCCGGCGGTATTAGCGCCGGCTTTTTCTGGAACGGATCCAGCGGTTAAGCGTAGATAATGAAATGTTAAAATGTTTTGCAATCTCACTGTTCGTCATAATATTGGCATCGTACATTGCCAGGGCTTGCTGTCTGTCTTTTTCTGAGCCTACGTGCGGACGCCCGCCACAGCGACCACGAGAACGGGCGGCCTTTAATCCATCAATGGTGCGTTCTGCGATCAAGTCGCGTTCAAACTGAGATAGTGCCGAAAGCATCGTGAGCATCAGTTTGCCGGTTGCTGTAGTGGTGTCCAGGTTTTCTTTGAGGCTGATAAGGTGTATGCCCATGCCGGTCAGTTTTTCCACGAGGTCGAGCAGGTCTTTTGTGGAACGGCTGAGGCGGGAGAAGGAGTCAATCACAAGAATATCTCCGGAACGAAGCGTAAGCAGCATGGTTTTTAATTCAGGCCGGTCAGATTTCGTTCCGGTCATTTTTTCGTTAAAGATTCGTTCACAACCAGCGGCGCGGAGATTGTCAAGTTGACGGTCCAGGTTTTGATCCTGAGTAGAAACACGTGCGTATCCGATCTTCACAAGGCAACAGCCCCCTTTCTTGTAGTAAATAATATCACAAACGGGGGATTATGACAATATGATTTTGACACGTTTTTTGAATGTTTTTCGCCGTCAGAATGACGTGAAAAAACAGGAGAAGGCGAAAACGGTGAAAACATGTCAAAAACGAGCGTATTTGACATAAACGAAACAAAATGGAAAACCCGTCCAGGATCATACCTGAACGGGTAAAACGGAACGAGAACGGAGATGAAACGGATTATTCGTTCATAACTTTTGGATCATGAACGAAAATATTCCAGTGTTTCATAAATTCTTGGGCTGTCATTTCTGGCACGTCGGCATCTGGATCCAGGCCGTCAATGATTGCTTGAGCCGTTTTCAGGTCGATTTCTTTAACGACGGGGAAGTCTTCATGGTGCTGAATGCAAAAGATAACGAAATCAATCTTATTCATCAGTTTATCCTCCTTTCTTGCATTATAGGCGAACGATAATCTGGTTGCAATAGGTTCTTTATCAAACGGAAGAACGGGCTCAAACATAATGACATCTCCTTTCCGTCAGCGTATAATGCCCAAGATCAGGAAAGGTACCATACAGTGTGATAAGCCGGAGCGCTCCTGTAGTCTTTCCTTCCGACGTTGATTCCAAGCTCATTCAGTATCATTTCCATTCCGTTCCGGATGTGAAGAAGCCGATCTATTTCGGAATCAATCTTTTCTGTCGGTTCTCCATCGTTGAATGCTTTTGTCCATTCAGTTTCCTTTTCTTCGATCATGCGCTGCATGTCATTTAGTGCCTGTAGCGCGACGCTCTTCTCTTTGGTTGTCATGTCCGTTTCTCCTCTCTTTCTCCAGCTTGGCGCCGGTGCTGGCGGGCGAGTGTTTCGCCCGCCAGGTATCGGGATTAAGTGTCTGCTTTTCTCCACCATTCGTCAATGGCGGTCTGGACTTTGTCGCACAGCGCGACTTCTTTGTCGATCAGTGCGCTGGAATAGTTAAGCTTGCGCATGAATTCAATGCGGGATTCCACGCATCCCTTTAGGCCCAGCAATTCGCACAGGTCCAGCGAGATCGAGACTTTCAGGTCGTTCATTATTCCACCTCCTTCCAGCCGATTTCCTCGACGTCGTCCTGGTCCATGTACCACACAATGTCTTCATCCAGGCACTCTGTGCCGGCAACGTGCCGGTAGATACGGACCTCGTTGCTGTTGATGAAGTAGTTCCAATCGTCAAGCTGTTCCTCTGTCGGGATGGTTTCGTCGCAAGGATGCCAGGTGAGTTCCCCGTCATACATCCAGGCCATGAGGATGTTCAGCACGCTGCCGACGGCATCGTCATAGCTGTCGCAATCAAATCCATCACAAAAGTTTTCTGTGTCGTAAACGACGGTGTAAACAATCTTTTCCATGGTTTTCTCTCCTTTCATCCAATACGCTGCGTTGCTTTCTTCTCCAGGGAAGCCAGCCGGCGTTTCGCCGTCCGGAAATTGATTCCGTTTTCAAGGATTCCGGGAATGGTTTTCTCTGTCCAGCAAATGATCCCGGAAAGGGTGTGTACTTCGATCTGCCTGATGCGCTGGCCGTCGAAATACTCGATCATGTGGAGCATCGTGTCCCCTGTGCCGCATCCTCCAAAATAACTCTTCATGTTCGTTTCTCCTCTCTTTTTTACAGCACCTGGTGCTGGCTGCCGGATCCGGTGTCCGGGTCCGGTGTGCCAGGATCAGTAACTGTCAATGTCAATGTCTCCGTTTTCGGCCGCATCCAGAAAAACCTGGATAAGTTCATATTCGGACATATTGTGCTCTTCACAAATCTTTTCGATGCGTTCAGCATCATCTGTGTATACCTCGATCTTTTTCATGGCTTGTTCCTCCTCTCAGTCATAGCTGAAATCAATCTCTGCTTTGTACGGGACTGGGGTTCCGGTCGTGTCAATCGTCCTGGCCTTGATGATGTAGAAGCTGTTCCAGCAGATTCCGTTGTCAACCAGGTACTTTTTGCAGGCATTCTCGGCAGCAATCCATCCGGGAGCCGTCTCGGTGAGATCTCCGAAGGACTTTTTAATTCCGTAGAAGCTGGCGTTGTTTGCTCTCTCGATCAGGGCGGCAGTGATGCCGGTTGCGGTTATGGTAGTCATGTTCGTTCATCCTCGTTTTTGATTCCGGTTTAGTTGGAACCAAGGTCTGCTGCTTCCAGGTCTTTAATAATTTGCCGCGCTTCTGCAATGCTTTCACAGCAGTACATTTCCATTTGATCTGTTTTCCAAATAACGGAGCCCATGAAATCATAACCGGCAAAATATTGATCCGGCTGGCTGCCGCCGAAGATCCTGATTCCAATCTTTCTATCCCAGGCGTTTTGAAACATGTCATATTTACTCATTTTGTCCTCACCTTTGTTTTTATTCTGGAGCGGCCAGATACAAGGCCTGCGGCGCGGGCTGCTTGTCTGGACGGCTTATACGGGCCGTTGATTAACGTTTGTCATATCCGATACAATAAGGCCATTCCATGGCATCATGCTCTCTGTATGTTTCGCCGGTCCAGGAAATGATTTTCAGATATTTGATGTTCTGAATTCTGGACTTATGCGCGTATAGTTTGTATTGGTGGAAGCGGAAACCGTTCTCTGTCCAGATTTTTTTTGCTTCCTGGATAGCTTCTTTTGCTGTATTTGCCATGACGTGCATAAAGAAATGGTTTACGTTCACACTGTCTTTTGTGTCAAAGGTTACAAAATAAATCTGTTTCATGTTTCACTCCTCCTTTCTTTAGCAAGCAATACATGCGGATGATGTCCACCAGTGGATAACACGGTTTATGTCGTCTTCCGGGTATTTGTAGATCAACATTTTTTCCAGGTCGGCGCCGTCTCTAAGAAAACCATAACCGCGACCTTCCCGGGCGGGATTTGGGAGTGTTTCGCAGCCGGTGGCCGAGATCAGAAAACGGGACTGCTGCGCGTTTGCCGTCCGGAGCCCGAGTATTGAGCTAAAATTGCATTTAAGTACTGTTGGAATCGTTACAGCCAGCACGTTTTGCGTGCAGGCGATCAGATGGACGCGAGCAGCACGGCCAATCTGTGCCAGGCGTTGGAGCAATGGGAGACATTCTTTTTTTGCCATTGTCATCATGTCAGCAAGTTCGTCAATAACGACGTATATGTGCGTACCATTGTATTCTTTTACGCCGGCCGCCTGCATGAACAAAAAACGCTTTTCTGTTTCTTCTACAGCCCATTGAAGTGCGCGTACAATGTCGGGCAATTCTGACGCATAACGAACAGTGTGCGGAACAGAACGGTATTGCATAAGTTCTACCTTTTTGGGGTCAATCAAGACAAACTGGCAGCGGAACGGGGACTGTGTCAGCAAAAGGGAATGAATAATGCCGTTTAGTGCGACAGATTTCCCAGAACCAGTGGCGCCGGCAATGAGAAGGTGCGGCCGGTCCGCCAGGCGGATGAATGGATTATAAACTTTTCCGCCTGGCGTGATGTAACGGGAAGGAACGGAACGAAGCACGTTTAATACCTCCTTACATGATAAGCAAACTACTTGGTGTAGTAACATATTACTACAATTAGTGGTGGACGTCAAGCGTATTGTAGTAATTTTCAGAAACAAAACCAGGAACAGGATTATAATCCATCGATACCCTTCCGTGTCTTTTGCCTTCCGGCGGAACGAATGGCGTGCATGGAATGACGTTGAAAATGGAATATGCATACTTGTGTTTTGTTTCGGGCTTCCAGTCATATTTACTGTCGTACGGAATGCATGCGAGTTGTCGCACTGTTTCCCAGGCGGAACGGGAATGGTAAACGGAAACGGAATCAATCACAACAGAGCACCGGACAACTGGCCTTCCGTGTCCGGTCTCAGCCAGGAAAACGCGTTGGCCAATAAAGGCGCGGAGCGTGTTGCGTGTACGTGTTTCTATAAGCTTTTCGTTTTTAATAATTTGATCTATAAACGGGAAATGTTTGCAATTGATAAAAATAATGGGAATCATTTTACATACTCCTTTAAAATATAATTTACGGGCCGGGAACAGGAACGGGAACGGGAACGGGAACAGGAACGGGAACAGGAACAGGAACGGGAACGGGAACGGGAACGGGAACGGGAACGGGAACGGGAACGGGAACGGGAACGGGAACGAAATCGGAACGAAACCGGAACGGATTAGTCAATGCGGCAAATTGGGCCTGCGAAAGACGGCGGGAAACGGTCAGCATATACGCGAATCGGTGCGGAACGTGAGCAGGCCCGATATACACGAATATTGCCTTTTTTGCATGGGATTTTAATCGTTAAAAATCCGGTTTCTGTTGTGTATGTGTATTTGATTTTGTGGGACCGCAGACGGGAAACAACTTCAATTTCTGTTTTTGCGCCAGAAAGAATGTTTTTTACACGGTTTACAGTCAAAATAATCATTGTTTTTTCCTTCCTTTTCTGTTTTTTCGGCCAGGAGTATTGCTGTTTCTGTGTCAATTGTTCCCTGAATAATTAACCGGTCCAGGTATATCCATACTGTGTCAATGTCACTTGACATATAAAGCGCGATACAGCGGGAAAGAATGGGCAATAAGTACATTGTTTTTTTTGTTCCTTTCTTTTTTTGTTGGGCCTGCCTGCCTTCCTGGCGGCCTGCCTGCCTTCCTGGCGGGCCTTCCTGCCTTCCTGGCGGGCCTGGCGGCCTTCCTGGCGGCCTGGCGGCCTTCCTGCCTTCCTGGCGGGCCTGGCGGCCTTCCTGGCGGCCTGGCGGCCTTCCTGCCTTCCTGGCGGGCCTGCCTGCCTTCCTGGCGGCCTGGCGGCCTTCCTGCCTTCCTGGCGGGCCTGCCTGCCTGCCTGGCCTTCCTGGCGGCCTGCCTGCCTTCCTGACGGGCCTGCCTGCCTTCCTGGCGGGCCTGCCTGCCTTCCTGGC
>Ga0310696_10006009_pt1 | contig 14513 bp, 6 predicted proteins | sample AusTroGonzalo_MG_4_FD_203885 | JGI IMG/M metagenome (GOLD analysis project Ga0310696, IMG submission 203885) | Bovine rumen microbial communities from tropical cattle in Woodstock, Queensland, Australia - Gonzalo_02 (v2) (version 2) | ecosystem: Host-associated > Mammals > Digestive system >...
ACCACGCTGGAGCGGTGGCGGACGTAAGGGTTGATCAGCAAGAGCACCAGGATTCCCAGCACCAGCAGACGCAACACAATATGGACGGCCTTGTTCAAAACTTGAGGGTTATTGTTCATAAAATAATAGTGCAAAAATACGATTTTTCAGTAAATTTGCACCTTTGTATCGAGCATTTCAAATGAACAAAATCACGGCCGTCATCATCACCCATAACGAGGAGTGCCACATCGGGCGCTGCTTGGAGAGCCTCTTGCCTGTGGTGGACGAGGTGGTGGTGGTGGATTCGCTCTCGGACGATGCCACCGAGGAGATATGCTCGAGGTACAACGTCCGTTTTGTCAGCCATGCCTGGGAAGGCTATGCGGGCCAGAAAAACTTTGCCAACAGCCTGGCCAGTCACGAGTTGATCCTCTCCATCGATGGTGACGAAGCCCTGTCGGAAGCACTGACGCAGTCCATCAAGGCTTTGAAGGAACGTACCGTCGCCGACAACGAGGTGTTTGCCATGCACCGACTTAACAATTACTGCGGACGGTGGATCAAGGGCTGTGGCTTCTATCCTGACACCAAGGTACGCTTGTGGAGAAAAGGCTTTGCCCGTTGGGAGGGGCGCATTCACGAATGGCTCGTCTATGAGAGGACTCCCAAGACCACCCTCTTGCATGGCGACCTGTTGCATTATTCGTGGGCCACTCCCGAGGATTTCCGCAAACAGCAGTTTCATTTTGCCGAGCTAGGGGCGCAGTCGTACTACGAACGTGGCAAAAAGACTGGGGTGCTACCTTGGCTGTTCAGTCCCAGCATCAACTTCATCAGAACCTACATCATCAAGGGCGGCTTCCTTTATGGGCGGACAGGATTCGAGATCTGTCGCACCCTGATGAAGGCCAACCGACACAAATACAACCTTATTAGAAGACAGAAGAAAGAGGACAGAAGTAAGAAACAAAAGATACAGATATGAACCAATCATTTGAAGAAGAAGTGGAACGCACGGTGGCTTTCCTGAAAGCAGGCAAGACCATCCTCTACCCCACCGACACCATCTGGGGGGTGGGCTGTGACGCCACCAGCAGCCGCGCTTGCGAGAAAGTCTACATCGCCAAGCAGCGGCCCAAGAACAAGAGCCTCATCGTGCTTGTCGACTCGGTCGACCGGTTGGCCGACTATGTGGTCAATGTACCCGCCGTGGCCTGTGACCTCATCAAGGCCGCCAAGACTCCCCTGAGCATCATCTACGCTGAAAGCAAGAACCTGGCGAAAAACGTCTCGGCCGACAAGAGCGTATGCATCCGCGTGGTCAACCACGACTTTTGCAAGGAGGTGATCCGCCGGCTGGGCAAGCCCATCACCTCCACCTCAGCCAACCTTTCGGGCCAGCCTACGCCTATGACCTACAACGACATCACTGAGGAGATGAAACAGTGTGTCGACTACACCGTTCAACTCTATCACGACGTATTGGAACGTCCAAAGAGCTCGACGATTATACGGCTTTTCGAAGACAACACCTTTGAGATAGTGAGGAGTTAGGAGTGAGGAGTGAGGAGTTAATTATAGCAGTTAATAATTTAAAGTCATGAGAGTAATTAAAGTATTTATATCATTTGTATTAATATATTTTTGTGTTTGTATCAAATATAGTAATGCACAAAACAAAACACAGATGAATGCCCAAAAACTGGGCACAACCCTGTACTTGATCGAGAATTTTTACACTGACACTGTCGACCTTGACAAGGTGGCCGAGGATGCCATCATTGCGGCGTTGAAGGAACTCGATCCCCATTCGGCCTACATTTCGAGGAAAGACGTGGAGAAGGCCAACGAGCAGCTGGTGGGCAGTTTTGAGGGCATCGGGGTGACCTTCCAGATCATCCGCGACACCATCACCGTCATCGGCCCCACACCGGGAGGTCCCTCGGAAAGAGTTGGCATCATGGCGGGTGACAAATTCATCAAGATCGATGGCGAGGACTCCTTCGGCAAGAAGATCGACAACGAATTTGTTCAGAAGCATCTGCGTGGCAAGAAAGGCACCAAGGTGACCGTGACCGTAAAGCGCGGCAACGACCCCGAGCTGATGGACTTCGAGATCATCCGTGACAAGATCCCGCTGAACAGCATCAACGCCTATTTCATGATGAAGAAGGACGTCGGCTACATCAAGTTGGACCGTTTCGCCCAGGAAACCACCCACGAGTTCACGTCGGCGTTGGACAGTCTGAAGAAGCAAGGTTTGAAGTCGTTGATTCTCGACTTACGTAGCAACACGGGAGGCTATCTGAACACCGCCATCGAGATGGTGGACCAGCTTTTGAAGGCCGACCAGCTCATCGTTTATCAAGAAGGCTTGCATCAGCCCCGTCAGGAATGGAGAAGCACCGAGGCTGGCATGTACACTGAAGGCAAGCTTGTGGTGCTCATCGACGAGGGCTCGGCTTCGGCCAGCGAGATTTTGTCGGGTGCGGTGCAGGACCACGACCGCGGCGTCATCATCGGTCGCCGCTCTTTTGGAAAGGGTCTGGTGCAAAGGCCTTTCAACCTGCCTGACGGCTCCGTCATACGTTTGACTACGGCACGCTACCACACCCCCACCGGACGATGCATCCAACGTCCCTACGAGGAAGGCACTGAAGAGTACTACAAAGAGATGACCAAGCGGTTGGAGCGCGGGGAATATTTCCATGCCGACAGCATCCACTTCCCCGATTCGCTGCGTTACAAGACTGACAACGGCCGTGTCGTTTACGGAGGTGGAGGCATCATGCCCGACATCTTCATGGCCATCGACACCAGCTTCGACAGCAAGCTCTACACTAACCTCGTGCGCAAGGGCGTGTTCAATAAATATACCGTCGATTATGCCATGGCCAACCGTGACAAGCTCAAGGCCAAGTATCCCGACTTCAGCCAGTTCAACGACCAGTTCGAGGTCAGCGACAGCATGATCGAAGACTTCAAGGCCGTGGCCGAGAAGGAAAAGGTGGAATGGAACGAGGAGCAGTACCAGCGCTCCGGCAAATATGTCAAGTTGCAGATCAAGGCCCTCATCGCACGCAACGTGTGGGACATGCAGCAGTACTATGAAGTCACTTTGACCGAGGACCCCATCATCAAGAAAGCCTTGGAAATCATTTTGAACGACAAGGTTTACAAGGCCACACTACGATAAGCGGAAAGTTTACATTAAATAAAAAAATATATTGAAAAAGGGACCAAAAATTCAAAATTTTTGTATCTTTGGAGCCGTTTTTACCAGAAACAAATTATTTAATTAATTGATTAACAAATAAATAACTAAAATCAAACCAATGAAAAGAGTAAGCTTACTTCTCTCGGCATTCCTCATGGTTGGAATGTTGTTCAGCACCCAAGTGATGGGCCAAGGCCGCATCGACTTGAACGGTGCCAGGAGCGCACAACAGTGCCTCAATGCCACTAACGAGGGCTTCACCGCCACTTTCTCATTCAGCAGCATCGAAGCTGCCGAAGTAGCCACTGAAAGAGGCGTGTTCTCTTACATCACGATGGACGGCACCTATCCTGCCGGCAACATCGGTGATCCCACCCTGCCCGCCGCCAACAAGTTGGTCGCCGTCCCGATTGGCGTCAACAATGTCAGCGTCGAGGTGAAGAATTACAGCACCACTGTTTACAGCCTTGCTGACTACGGCATTCACAACCTCTATCCTCAGCAGACTCCCCTCCGCAAGGACCAGAAGCCTGAGGACGTTCCCTTCGAGTACAATGCCAAAGCTTACACCACTGCCGGTTTTGTGGAGCACCCCATCGCCAATTTCCACATTCAAGGTACCATGCGTGGTATCCAGATCGGTGCCCTGACCATCAACCCCGTGCAGTACGATGCCGTCAATAACACCATCCGCGTTTACAACAACATCGAGGTGGAAGTCAACTACGGCCAATACGACAAGGCCGCTGCCTACAATGAATTCGCCCGCACCTTCAACCCTTACTGGGCTGGTGTTTACAAGACCATGTTCAACGAAAGACAGCTCCGCGATGTTTACGATGAACACCCGGACCTCTGGCAGAATCCTGTCAAGATGCTGGTCATCACCAACCGTGCCTTCGAATCCACCATTCAAGAATGGGTCAACTGGAAGACTGAAAAGGGCTTCTATGTCGACGTAAACTACACCGACCAGATTGGCACCAACGCTGCTGCCATCAAGACCTTCATCCAGCAGAAGTACAACGAGGACGCTCCCACCTTCCTCATGATCATCGGCGACCGCAACATGGTTCCCGAATCAGGCACGGGCAGCGCTACCCAATGCGTGACCGACCTTAACTATTCCAGCGTTGACGGCGACATGTTCTGCGACATGTATCACAGCCGTTTCCCCGCTGAGGACCAATCCCAGCTGATCCCCATGCTGGCCAAGGCTTTGGAGTACGAACAATACACCATGCCTGACCCGAGCTATCTGAGCAAAGTGTTGCTCATCGCCGGTGAAGACAGCAGCGGCTGGGGTGTCCAAGTCGGACGTCCTACCATTTGGTACGCCACCAACTACTATTTCAACGAAGAACACGGTTTCACTGAGGTCAATGAGTTCAGCCACGGCACCTACACCAACTGCTACAGCTACCTGAGCTCCGGTGTCGGTTTTGCCAACTACACCGCCCACGGCAGCCAGACCAGCTGGGCTGGCCCGACCTTCAACGTCTCCGATGTCAACACCCTGACCAACGAGCACAAGTACTTCCTGGCCATGGGCAACTGCTGCCAAGCCGCCGACTGGGGTTACAGCAGCACCTGTTTCGGTGAGGCCATGGTTCGCGCCGAAAACAAGGGCGCTTTCGCTTACATCGGCTCTTGCCCCTCGACCTACTGGAAGAACGACTATTACTTCGGCGTGGGTGCCACCAACCAAGCCAACGGTCAGATGCCCGACATCAGCATCACCACCATGGGCTTCTACGATGCCATGTGGACTGATGACGCCTACAACACCGTGACTTCATTGATGTTCATCGGCAACTTGGCCAGCAACGCCGCTGAAGAGCTGGGTTACGAAATCCACATCAGCAACCTTTACGACTGGCAGGCTTACCACACCCTGGGCGATGGTTCCATCATGCCCTTCCGCATCCAACCCACTCCCAACGACGTCTCTCACCTGCCCACGCTGCCCATCGGCATGGACTTCTACACTGTGACTGCCGCTCCCGGTTCCTACGTCGGCATTTCCAAGGACGGTGTCCTTTATGGCGCTGGCATGGTTGACGAGACCGGCACCACCGACATTGCCATCACTCCTGTGACTTCAGGTGGCGATGCCAAGATCGTGGTGACCCATCCCCAGCACGAGCCCTACGTTGCCACGGTTCCTGCCGCTGCCATGACTGGTGCCTATGTTGCTGTCGACGCTTACGCCTTGAATGCCGAGCAGGCCAACTATGGCGAGACCCTCGACATGAACATCGATGTGAAGAACGTCGGTGCCGATGCTTCCGGTGCCCTCACCGCTGTTCTGTCCACCGATTGCGAATATGTTGAAATCCTTGCCGCCGAAGGTTCAACCTCAGCGCTGCAGCCTGATGAGATTGGCACCATGGAAGGCTTCCAATTCAGCGTTGCCGCCGATGTTCCTGACAACACCAAGGCCCAGTTCTACCTCGATGTCACCGATGGCACCGACACTTGGCAAGGCAAGTTCAGCATCATCCTTCACGCCCCGGTCGTGGCCCTCAGCGCCATCCAGAATACTGGCGAGGCTCTTATCATCGACTTTGTGAACAACGGTTCCGCTCCGTTCTACGGTGGCACCTTCAACATCTACAGCAGTTCCAGCGACCTCGTGTTTGCCGAGCCCACTGTCACCATCGACGACGTCGTCGAAGCCAACGGCACTGTCACCTTCAACTGCGAATACACCGTTGCCTCGACCGTCCCGCTGGGCACCACTTTCGAGGTCGCCTACGACTTCACCAGCGGCATGCAGATCGTTGAAGAAGACTACGTCCTCAACTACGGCAACATCATGGAAGACTTCGAGTCAGGTCAATTTGGCGAAGGCTGGACCTTCAGCCAACAGTATGCCTGGGCCATCATCAACGGTGGACGTGGCAACTTCTGCGCCAAGTCGATGAACGAAGGCGTCAACTCTTCCGAAGGCTATTGCGAACTCACCGTCAACGTCCAGGCGGCTGGCGAATTGACCTTCTGGTACAAGGTTTCATCTGAGACCAACTATGACAAGCTGTTCTTCTACATGGACAACATTGAGAAGGGCGTCTGGTCGGGCACTGCGATGACTGGCTTTGAGCAATTCACTCAGCCTGTCACCGTCGGCACCCACACCTTCAAGTGGCTCTACCACAAAGACAGCTCCGTGAGCAGCGGTAGCGACTGCGCTTGGATCGACGACATCAAGTTCCCGCCCGTCGCAGTGATTGGCTTCACCGATCCTGTCACCGACCTCGAAGCCGTGGTCACCGGCATGACCGTGAACCTCAGCTGGACTGCTGCCACCAATGCTGACTCCTACATCATCAAGCGCGATGACGAGACCATCGCCACTGTCACCGAGACCACCTTCAGCGAGTATGTCGACGAAGGCGTGTACAAATACTCAGTGTTTGCCGAGAAGGGTGGTGCCATCTCCAAGCCCGTTTCAGTGATCGTCACCGTTGAATACGACGCTACCGGCGAAGCCCAGGAGAACATCATCAGCGTGTATCCCAACCCCGCCAACAGCACCTTGAACATCGTAGCTGGCGGCAACTTTGAGTACCAGCTCTTCAATGGCATGGGTCAGGAGATGGCCAGCGGCACTGCCAACGGCATCCAGCAGATCAATGTCAGCAACATGGCCAAGGGCGTTTACTTCCTGCGCCTCACCACTGGCACTCAGGTCAACACCCAGAAGATCGTCATCGAATAACAATCACTTAAAAGGAGGCGATCCCCATCGCCTCCTTCTCATTAAAACCACATTAAAAAACAATGAAAAAAACCTTATTTCTTCTTTTGGCCCTTTTGATGGTCGGAAGCGGATTTGCCCAAAGGGCTCCTCAGACCAAGCTGATCTCCAGCACCGAGGACCGCATTGTTGTTAACTTCCACCTCAACGGGTTCAGCACTGCCAAGGTGCAGACCCCCCAGGGCGAGCAGTACATCGTAAGCGCACCCAAGATGGCTGCCATGCTTGAAGCCGGAGCTCCTGAGCTGCCGTCCTTCCCCATCCCCGCCATCATCGGCGACCGTGCCGAGATGACCGTCAATGTCATCGACGCCCAATACACCGATTACAACATGAGCATCGCCCCTTCGAAGGGCAATATCAGCCGTCAGGTCAACCCTGAGGATGTGCCTTACACTTACGGTGCCATGTATCAGGACAACGCTTTCTGGCCGGCCAGCCAGGCAACCCTTGAAGCACCTTATATTCTGCGCGACTTCCGTGGCCAGAACATCATGGTTCATCCTTTTGCTTACAACCCCGTCAGCCAGACCCTGCGTGTGTACAACGACTTGACCATCGAGATGACCAAGGTGAGCGACAACGGTGCCAACCAGAAGGTTGCCCGCAAGAGCAACACCATCAAGATGGATCCCGAGCAGAAGGCACAGTACAGCCGTCGTTTCATCAACTTCGACAACATGAGCGCCAAGTATCCCTTCGACGAGGACCTCGGCGAGCTGTTGATCATCTGCACCGATGCTTACATGAGCAACTTGGAGCCCCTTGTTGAATGGAAGAACCAGTCGGGCCGTCCCACCACCCTAGTGAGCCTCTCCGACGCCGGCGGCAACAACGCTAACAACATCAAGAACTACATCACCAACTTCTACAACGATCCCGCCCACAACCTCGAGTTCGTCCTTTTGGTGGGTGAATACAATGACATCACTCCCTACGTGATTGACTACGAGAAGAAGTCGGACAACTGGTTCGTCAAGTTGGAAGGCAGCGACGATTACCTGGAAGCCTTGATCGGCCGTCTCTCAGTGACCAATGCCGCTGACGCCGATGTTCAGGTGAACAAGATCATCTATTACGAACGTGATGTCATGGCCGGTGCTGAATGGGGCAACAAGGGCATGGGTATCGGTTACTACGGTGCCGGCAGCGGTCACTTCGGTGAAGACGACTATCAGCACATCGACCACATCCGCGACACCCTTTTGCACTACACCTACGCTCAAGTCACTGAGCACCATGGCGGTAGCGGCGGTGATGCCTCTGTTGCCACCATCAGTGGCACCATCAACCAAGGTATCAGCATCATCAACTACTGCAACCACGGTTCGGTAACCAGCTGGGGCGTGGCCAACTACAGCACCACCAATGTGGCTGCTTTGACAAACGATTACATGTTGCCCATCGTATGGTCGGTGGCTTGCCTGAACGGACAGTTTGACACTGGCACCTGCTTCGGTGAGTCGTGGCTTCGCGCCAACAACAGCGCCACTGGTGCTCCCACCGGCGCTGTCGGCGGCATGTTCTCTTGGATCTCACAGCCTTGGATCCCGCCCATGTACGGTCAGGACGAGATGGTCGACATTCTTACCGAATGGCGTTCCCCTGGTGCATTCCACCACACCCTTGGCGGTGCTTCGTTGAACGGCAGCATGTACATCCTCGACGCCCAACCCAGCGATTCCTACCAGACCTTCAACACTTGGCTGCTCTTCGGTGACCCGTCGATGATGGTTCGCACCGACATCCCCGCTGAGATGAACGTCAGCGTCGATCCGGGCGTCCTGATGCTCGGCATGAGCGAACTGACTGTGAACGCCGATGCCGACTATGCCATTGTGACTTTGAGCATGGATGGTGAAGTGCTCGCCTCCAACACCCTCATCAATGGCCAGTGCACCTTGACTTTCCCGGCCCTCAACAATGTCGGTATGGCCGACATCGTGGTCCTTGGTTACAACAAAGCCACCTATACGGGTGCCATCGAAGTGGTTCCCGCTGAAGGCGCCTACATCTCTGTGAGCAGCTACGCCATGAGCGCCGAACAGGCCAACTTTGGCGAGACCGTCGACCTGAGCATCGACGTGAAGAACGTCGGCGTGGAAGTGGCCAGCAACATGACTGCCACCCTCACCACCGAGTGCCCCTACGTCGAGATCCTGACAGATGAAGCCAGCATTGCTACCATCAACCCCGATGAAGTCGTGACCATTGAAGGCTATCAATTCCAGGTGGCTGAAGACGTTCCCGACGGCACCACAGCCCAATTCTTCTTGCATGTCAACGACGGCACCAATGAGTGGGAAGGCAAGATCAACATCATGCTCCACGCTCCCGTGATCGTCTTCGACAACCTTGTGAACGACGGCCAGGAGCTTCAGTTCAGTTTCAACAACACTGGTAGCGCCGCATTCCATGGCGGTGTCTTCAATATCTACAGCAGTTCCATCGACCTCGTATTCGGCGAGGAACAGATTGCTTTCGAAGAAGATGTCGAACCCGGAACCAGCATTGCTCTGACCGTGCCTTACAGCATCGGCGAGAGTGTCGAGGAAGGCACTACCTTCGCCGTTGCCTACGAGCTGACCAGCGGTCTCCTGCTTGTCGCAGGCGAGCAGACCATCACCTACGGCACCATCATGGACGACTTCGAGACTGGCGCATTCGGTGAGAACTGGACCGTCAGCACACAGTATCCTTGGAGCGTTGTGGCCGAAGGCCGCACCGGTTATTGCGCCAAGTCAGCCAACGCCGGCATCAACAGCTCGGTTGGCTATTGCGAACTGACCATCCCCGTCATGGCTGACGGCGAACTCTCCTTCTGGTACAAAGTGTCATCAGAAACCAACTACGACAAGTTGCACTTCTACATGGACGGCCAAGACCTCCAACAATGGTCGGGTACGATTGCATGGACTCAATACACCCAATATGTCACCGCTGGTGTCCACACTTTCAAGTGGAGCTATGAAAAAGACTCGTCAGTGAACAGCGGCAGCGACTGCGCTTGGGTTGACGACATCAAGTTCCCGCCAGTCAGCGTGTTGACCTTCATCAATCCTGTTACCCATCTCGAAGCCACCCTCACAGGCATGACCGTGAACCTCACTTGGGAAGGCAATCCCGATGCAGAGGCCTACCTCATCAAGCGCGACGGCGAGATCATCGCCACTGTGACCGACAATGCTTTCAGCGAGTATGTTGACGAAGGCATTTACAAGTATTCGGTGTTCGCCCAAATCGGCAGCGAGATCTCCAAGCCCGCTTCGGTGATGGTTCAGGTGACCTACGACGATGCCGCCGAGGCCCAAGAGACCCGCTTCAGCGTCTATCCCAACCCGACCAACGGTGTGTTGAACATCGCTGCCGGTAACGATAGCTTCGAGTACCGTCTCTTCAACGGCATGGGTCAGGAAGTGGCCAGAGGCAACGGCCAAGGCACACAGCAGATCCAGGTCGGCGACATGGCCAAGGGAGTTTACTTCCTGCGCCTCACCTCAGGCAGCCAGGTCAGCACCCAAAAGATCGTGGTGGAATAACACCTTGATCACACCTATTTAAATAAATGTAGGGGCACAAACGTTGTGTCCCTACATTTTTTATTATCTTTGCGAAAATTTCAAATCGCATCGTCATGAAAACAAAGCTTTTGGCATTCCTGCTGCTCCTTCCCTTCCTCTCGATCGGACAACAGTACCAACTGATTACCTCCAACGAGACCAACATCACCATCGACATCCAGGCCCCTGAGTTCCAGACACAGGCGGTGGTCACTCCCCAAGGCGAAGCCTTCGTGGTGACGGCCCCCAAGGCCATGAACCGCGCCGAAGCCGGCGAACCCGACCTTCCCCTGCTGGTCATCCCTACCGTCATCGGTGACGACGCCTTGATGCAAGTTGAGGTGATTGAATCAGAATATACTGATTATCAAAATATTAACATTGCTCCATCGAAAGGCGACTTCCCACGTAGCGTCAATCCAGAGGATGTGCCTTACACCTATGGTGAGGCCTACCAACGCAACGCCTTCTTCCCGACCCAACTGGCGCAACTCGATGAACCCTACATTCACCGCGATGTGAGAGGCCAAAACCTGATGGTTTATCCCTATACCTACAACCCTGTCACCAAGGTACTCCGTGTATATACCCATTTGGTGGTAAGCATGGACCGCATTGGCCACGACGACCGCAACGTCATCGTCAACCGCACCAGGTCGTTCAAGCTCGATCCTGAGTTCAAGGCCTTATACGAGCATCGTTACATCAACTATCAGGAATCGCTGACCAGATATACTCCCATCGAGGAAAACGGCGAGTTGCTCATCATCTGCCACGATGACTTCATGACTGCGATGGAGCCTTTTGTTGCCTGGAAGAAGCAAATCGGCCGTCCCACCACCATGGTGGGCACCAGCGAGACTGGCAACACTTCCTCAGCCATCAAGACCTATATTGAGAACTATTACGCCAATAACCCCAACCTCACCGACATCCTTCTGGTGGGCGACGTAGCCCAGATCCCCGGCATGTATATCAATGCCGGCTCAGGATACTACGGCTATTCTGGCTATGGCGATGCACAATACGGCCAGACTGCAGGCAACGACTATTACAACGAGTTGATTGTGGGACGTTTCTGCTGTGAGAACGAGGCCCAGGTGATCAACCATGTCAACAAGGTATTGAACTACGAGCGTGATCTCGATGAGACCGCCACTTGGCTTTCCATAGGCCAAGGCGTCAGCAAGAACGAAGGCGCAGGCAGTGGCCACTACGGTGAAGCGGATTATGAACATATTGACTATATCAGAGACGACTTGTTGGGTTACAACTATACCGAAGTCCACCGTGACTACCAAGGTGTGACGGGTGTGACTTCGAGTGCCGCCATCATCAGCCAGCATATCAACGAAGGCGTGAGCATCATCAACTACTGCAACCACGGTTCGGAGACCAGCTGGGGCGTGTTCAGCTACAGCAACTCGCATGTCAACGCTCTGACCAACGACTACAAACTGCCTTACGTGATTTCGGTAGCTTGCCTGAACGGAAAATACGACCACGGTGGAAACGGCTGTTTCGCGGAGGCTTGGATGCGTGCCACCAACAACAGCAACGGCAACCCCACGGGAGCCATCGGTGGCATGTTCTCTTACATCTCGCAGCCTTGGACCCCGCCACAATACGGCCAGGACGAGATGGTCGACATCCTGGTCGAGTTGCAAGCCAACAACATCAAGCACACCATGGGCGGTGTCTCCATCAACGGCAACATGAAGGTGTTGGACCAAGGCGCCAGCCAAAATGCCGTCAAGGGCACCTATAACACCTGGATTCTCTTCGGCGACCCGACGTTGACCTTGCGCAACGCCACCCCCACTCCCATGACCGTGAGTCATGACGGCGTGTTGGATGCCAACGCCACCACCTATACGGTGAATGTTGTCAACGGCGAAGAAGCCCTTGCCACCTTGACTTTCGAAGGCGAAATCCTTGGCTCGGCTGTCGTCACCAACGGCGTCGCCAACATCGGTTTCGAAGCTCCTGCCACCTCAGGTGAGGCAGTTCTCACCGTGTTCGGTTACAACAAGGTTTCCTACACTGCACCCGTAACCGTCGGCGGCAACACCCTCACTGTGAGCGCCACTGCCAATCCGAGAGTGATTGCGTTGGGAGGCAGCTCCACGCTATCGGCCAACGTCGTTGGAGGCTCGGGCGACATCACATACAACTGGAGTCCGGCGACGAGCTTGAACAACCCCAACATCATGTCGCCAGTGGCTACCCCGACCGAGACCACAGACTACTCCGTCACCGTCGCCCGTGATGGCATGACCCAGACCGCACAGGTCACCGTCCAAGTAGTGACACCCCCCACCAACCTCACTGCCACAGTGGCCAACGACGATGACATCGTGCTCAGCTGGAATGCACCCGAACTTGTCTCCTCCTACATCATTTATCAAGACGGCAACGAGGTGTACAACAGCATCGCCACCACTACCTTCACCATCCCTGACAACGAGGTTGGGACTTACAGCTTCGAGGTAGCCGCCCAATACCGGGATGTCATCTCACCCAGATCGAATGCCGTAACGGTCACCATCGAACAAACTACCTGCCCCGCCCCCGAGAACTTCAAGGGCGAGTATTACTGGGACGATGGTGAGTTCGGTGCCAGGTTGGCTTGGGACAGAGCTGAATACAACTACACCCTTGACCGGTTCGAGATCTACAGAAGCACCGACGGCGAGAACTTCGAGTTGGCCAACCGCATTGTCAACACCCCATCCATCACCCATTACGAATGCAGGGACCAGCTGGAGGAGGCGGGCCGTTACATCTACCGCATCATCGCCTTCTACCAGAACAACTGCGAGTCGGATCCAGTGGACACCGAGGTCGCGGTGACCTCTATCGGTGAGAGTTCCTCTCACGTCGACCTCTATCCCAATCCCACCACGGGCCTCGTCAACATCAAAGCCGAGGGCATGAAGCTGTTGACCGTGGCCAATGCCATGGGTCAAGTGGTGCTGCGCAGCGAGGTGAGTGGCGACGAAGCCCTCATCGACCTTAGCGCCTTGGGCAACGGCATGTACCTCTTGAACATCACCACCGGCCAAGGCACGATTGTGAAAAAACTAAACGTTTTGAAATGAAGATCAAGTTTATCGGCGCTGCTCAGGAAGTCACCGGCAGCAAGCACCTCATCACCACCGACCACGGGAAGAACATCCTGCTCGATTGCGGCATGTTCCAGGGCAAGGGCTTAGAGACCGATGCGGCCAACCGCAACACCATGATTGAGCCCAAGGATGTGGATTACATCATCCTCACCCATGCCCATATCGACCATTGCGGCCTGATTCCCTATTTCTACAAGAAAGGCTTCCGAGGCCAGGTGGTCTGTACCGATGCCACCCGCGACCTGTGCAACATCATGCTGCCCGACTGCGGCTTCATCCAGGAGAACGACATGGAGTGGTTCAACAAGAAGCGCCGCAAGCAAGGCCTTCCCGCCTTGGACCCCATCTATACCGAGAAAGACGCCCGTGAGTGCATGGGGCTCTTCCTCAGCACCGGCTACAACCGCTACGTATATCTCGACAGCAACATCAAGGTGAAGTTCAACAACACCGGCCATTTGCTGGGCAGTGGCTGTGCCACCCTCGAAATCGACGAAGGTGGCAAGATGATCCGCATCGCCTATACGGGCGACGTCGGGCGCGAATACAATTACCTGCTTCGTTCGCCAGAACCCTTCCCCCACTGCGACTATCTCATCACCGAAGCCACCTACGGCAACCGCCTGCACAGCGACCGCACCAACGCCGAACAAGAACTTCTAAATACAATCTACAACACTTGTGTAGAAAAACGCGGTAAATTAATCATCCCTTCGTTTGCGGTAAGCCGCACACAGGAGATCGTTTACCTGCTCAACAACTTCTACAACGAGGGCAAGCTCCCCGAGAAGATTCCGGTATTTGTGGACAGTCCCTTGGCAGTGAACGCCACTGAGATTTTCCGCATGCACGTCGACTTATTCAAC